>Ga0224501_10001503_pt1 | contig 18089 bp, 9 predicted proteins | sample SF_Oct11_sed_USG_4_FD_169105 | JGI IMG/M metagenome (GOLD analysis project Ga0224501, IMG submission 169105) | Sediment microbial communities from San Francisco Bay, California, United States - SF_Oct11_sed_USGS_8_1 | ecosystem: Environmental > Aquatic > Marine > Sediment | place: USA... | reverse complement strand
AAAACAGATATCCACCCAAAAAAAAAACAATTTTATAGAGAGGACATGCGTTTATTGATGTGTGTCATGAAAATACCTGTCCTCCATTGCCCCTACCCTGCTTTCGAAAATACCTGCCACAGTGTTTCGAAAATACCAACCAATATGGTGGCTACTCAAAAGGCTAGACGGAGTACTTCCAGCCAGTGCCATAATTTCCCTTATATTTTCTGGGAACCTGTGGAGAGGAATGAGCGGGGCACCGGATACGGTGGGTCCTAGGGGTCCGGATATTGGGGCATCAGGTATTGGGTTTCAGAGGTATGGGTACATAGTTTGGGAGGTGCCGTGAACGCTAACACTGAGCATAGCGCACCTAATGACATTAAACTATTTAGCTATCAAGGCTTGTAATTATATGATTAAGTATTTGCGTATCACCTGTAGCACTCAAACTGGCTTTCAATTCACAACTATATGAGCTGCCCTGCACTATGCCATCGTTGGTAGTCACTTGAAACACACCTCTCTGTACACACCCACACACAGCACAACTCGGAGTTTTGGAGTATTGGTAACGGATAATCGGTTTCGCACTAGGTACTAACCATTCAAAAAGGCATGATTAGCGAGTTTTAAATGAGATTTGCCAGGCCGGCTGTACAAACTCCCCCAACAGACACCACAATCAATCTTATTTTCAACGAATGCTTTTATAAGATGATTAATTTGATCGGTGGTCACCAAGCTTGTTTACTTAAATGGCACTGGTGTACAATCATTCTAAACAATGAGGTAGTGCGAAATAGTGGTCTGCAACTATTTGTTTGACAAGCTGGTATGGCTGGAACCAGCCAAAAAACCCATGCTTGAAGTCAAGTCACGGAAAACAGCTGACCAATTGCGTCCTAGCCATCAGAAATCGGATACGGTCCAAAGATCATATACCAAAACAAAAAACTCAATCTGTTTTTTCGAAACGCACCACTGCATTCCCCCATCTCCACTGAAATCGGGACATACAAACCGAGCAATCAGGTAGGTCTAAACAGCGTTCCACAATACACTATTTCAGTCACCGACTTGTCTGACTGGCGTTCGCATTAATTTCTCATTTTGACTTTCACCATCGAACTATGTGACACTGGAACGACACTAATTTGTTAATGATCAAGGGAGAGAACATTACAAATTTAACTTGAACTTGGGACTGGCATTACCTCCCCAGTACACAGTCAATGGCTGTGCCATCACCGAAAAGCCTAGCTAGTTAGTTGACGGCTGACTCGATTCGTATCATTAAATATGATTGGATAACGACTGGTCATATGGCCATACTCCTTGCCTTACCTTTTTCTATGTGAGACTATACCTCTGTATTCCCGATTCCGGAATCTCAGAAACGGCATCTCTGTGCAGTGTAGGTAGGTGTCCAGCTTCTTAGGATAGAGGACGGGCAGTGAAGAGAATACTTCTGTTGACATTTCGTAAAGACTGCAGTTCTAAGTCATGTTGTTTTGGGTCTAAAGACGGGAAGGAAACACAACAGCTATAAAGTGGGAGCATTAGAATGGGTGCTCAAACTGTATTTGAACCCAGGACCCTCAATGACAGTGGTGAGCGCTCTAACCACTCAGCCACAGTGCCTCCCTCGGCATCTACTACATACATACCAGGCCATATTGTCAAATCATATATTTTGAATTGCCTATAATGATTCATGACTTGGGTAACCAGCCAATTGCATCAGACTTTTACTATTACAAAGGTGTCAAATAGGTGTGGGTCACCTAAAAGGTTATCTTTGCTTACATCTATGTGGATTGCTCCATCATGATTAAGAGATACAATGGCATCAGATAAACACCTCAACCTCAACAGAGGTCATAACATTTAGTTCTTGTATATGAGGCCCTTGGTCCATGATTCTTCGAAGCACTCGCCCAGAGTGACATGGCTTGTTTGAATTAATGCTTTTGGTTTTTACTAAAAGATCAACATCGGTAACTCAAATACAAATATGACAAAAATTAAAAGAAAATTTGCCAAACCATTAAATGCTACTATACTCTCCCTATGACCCTTACTCCCTATGCTGATAGTAGCGGTATAATCAGTAGTAGAGTAGAACTCTACACCGAGGTACTCGTTTGAAGAAAAGTCAAGTTATTAGAACTACTGCATTGGGTTTGCCTCAAAGTTCTGAACAATTTGCTAACGGGGCTCTAAATAACCAAACCGCATAGGGCTTTACATAGGTCATCAATAGGAATATATCCACATACCAGTCATGTAGGGCTTGCTGTGCCTACAGTGTGTTATTGGATAATGTTACACCTGTATATCCTCGCCATCTTCAGGACAGAGCCATTAGCACCCTGATTGGTGTAGATGTCCTTCCTTTCTTTTGTTTAGACAGAGAATGTTCAGAGAATCAGAGAACTAAAACAACCATCGACTAGATGGAGTGGAGGAAGCACTTGGCGAAGCCACCCAGGGCTCTAAAACTCAGAGAGAAAATTTGCATGGAAGACAGGTCTTGGGTTTTTGATGTCCACTTATTACACAACATTCTCTGGGTTGGTACTTCTGAAGGCCTATACTCCTATGATGATAAACAATCTGAACTCCCTCTTCTGCGCAAGGACAGATTTTACGTCAATTCCATTTGCTCCTGTGGTGATAATTTGTATATACTGGGTAGGTCGAAAGACGAAAGTACATCTATCTCATTGGTTAAATACTGTGTGACTCGCTATCCCTTGGTGGAGGAGCTGTGGCAGAAACCGCTATTGATATCATTTTTTGCACGAATGACGTGCGTCGGGAATAAGATTGTGGTGACAGCCTTCAGGGGAGGAGATATCAAAGTGTATGACGAGGATGGAGTGGAGAAAAAAAGGATCATATTTCTCACATCAGGCTTCCAACCTCATTATCCCGTCTGCCCGTCACTGGGAAATAATGATGTGGTGTTGGTGGGAGTTTGGAACCGAGTTATCAGATGCAATCTGGGGAGCAGCCAGGGACTCAGAGATGAGATATTCGAATGTGAGACCATGTGCAATATAAATGAAATGTGCGCGGACAGAAAGACCGGACGCATCTACGTAGCACCGTACGGATTATATAAAATCTATATTCTTTCACCGATAGGTAAGACTCAATTATCAGGGTTACATGAGTGGTGAACTTCTTGGTTGTCGTTCAGCAATGGGATGAGAAAGATGAATGAGTTTTAGCTACTACCTGCAGGGATGCCCTGTTTCATCATCACATCATTTGAGCGGCACAATAGGCCTAGTTCAGTGACATAAAGTGTATGTCAATGAACCGGTGCTTGGGGAAAATCCCATTCCATGCAGGAATGTCGCGCTCGGAAGGCTAGGTGTTGGGCGCAAGATTGTTATCTTACATACCGAAAAGATGGCCACTGACTATGATCCTTCTGATCTGGATATAAGATCAAACAGTAGGCGTTATGAGAAACAGAACGTTGCTCCTCTTTCTTTGATTGGAGAATTAACTCCCCTTACAACAGTTTAATACAGTCGAAATGCAAAAAAATTTGTTTAAATATTTAGATTAATCCATTTAATACCATGTGTTGGCTTACAAAAAAAGCCTGGCAAGTTCGCTCTTTCTTGAACTCGCTCAAAATTGAGGGCAAACTCGAAAACTTTGCTCTGCTGAAACCATTGCTATGGGTAAATGAATAGGTAGTTGCGATGACCAGGTTAAACAACACTGGTTTAATTGAATGATCATCAAACTATTATAGCTTCAGGTAATATTTCTCTTTCCCCATTAAACTGACAGCTCTGGTGACCTGGCTCTTTGGCATGTGACAGGTGATGGAGTGGGCGAAGCAGCACTGCTTCACGCGCCCCACTGTTCACCACTTCTCAACCAACCAAGGCACTTGACCAAGCGCGCATTAAACTACCAGGGGCGATTCTCTAATCTTTCCACAAGATTTGCAGCAAGTATGACAAGTTGTACTGCAGGCCAATTACTGATCCCGATATTTATACCTATGTATGAAATCCCTGTTATATGAAATTGGGTGTATTCTGAGTAGAAGCATCTTTTTCCAGGTGATTGGTTATCCACTTTAGAGGTACCCATGATTGTCATGGGTCTTACTGTAAGTGATGGAAGACTCGCCCATGGAACTTGCGACCAGCTGACTCTTTATAAACTTGGTTATCGGGGGGAGACAACTTCCATTACCCGTCGATGCTTCTAATGCGGTCTTGACGGAAAATGCACACCTTCAGTTTGTTACTATGCATTATTGACCTCAACCACTACAGCTGAATCTATTTTATCTATCAGGTGTTTATGGTCTCATTTTGCTTGTACAATTCCCACTACAGATGCAAAATCAGAAATCAACCAAATCACTGTTCATTTTTAGGAATCTTAGTAGAATTTTATGATTCATCTGAAAACTGACTGTAATCCTATGGTGCTGTCTAATGTAATACTGGCATTATGCATATACTACCGTGGATTTAAAGGTATTTTTGGTGCCGTAATGTTTGCTACACATGCCGAATCTTCCTATCCTAGTTATGCATATATTTAACATTGGAACATTAATCCTAAGCTCCACTTGCATGGGTGTGCAATCCCCTTGTCACTGAAGACAGAATCATTATTCGAGTAGGGCAGCAGATCGGTTCAGTAGTGGAACGCTGGGCTCACAAACGCAAAAACCTTGATTCGAACCTTGGTCACGGTATGCGCTATGTGTCAGCTGGGTTTGTTTTACACTGCGGGATATCCCATTGATATAACCCTGTCCGCCGACAACAACTTTTCCTTCAGATACATTTACCTCCCTCACCATAGCATTTGCATTGCGTACTGCCAGATTTTATGTAAAAATTTCTGAAGCAGATTTGATTTTATTTGATATCACTGAGGGGAAAATCTAGCCAGGCATTTCTTACTCTGACCTCTACAGTTAATGAGTAGTACATAGAAAATGAACCATATACTCCTAGCTCTTCACCACTCCATGCATCTTTATGCGCCTAACAGAATGCATATATGAGTTTGGCATAATTGACCGCTGATGTGAGCGGGTCAGGATTTTAGGGGCGCCCGGCCGGCCCCGCATCCACCATGTGCCACAGTCCGACTAAACTGAACCAGTGACATATTAGACCATGACCTCGGTAAACTAAACAATGTAAAGTGACACATGTCACTTTACATCGGTTAGTTTACCCAGGTGACCTGGCTCCCCAACATGTGGCAGATGGTGGGGCGGCGGTGGTGCGGCATATTATAGGCTGAAAAGAAGAACAAGCAAGCATTCATCTACCGGAAGTCATGGAAAGAGGGTTGATTAAATTTGGGTTGAGAAAATTATATGAAAACGGAGATCTTTAAACTTTTGAGTCATTTACTAAAGATTACAGCCAATAAAATACTACATGTATTATATTACTACAGTTATCTTGATTGCAATCTCATAACTGTAGCCATTATTAGTAACCTTATCAAACCCATTCATCTAAATGCCCTTCTACCTTGCACCTTCTTTTGTTCAAATATGTTTAATGTATCTATTCTCTTCGTGCAATACAATATAATCACACCGCATGCGAGCTACTATCATGAAGCTTGAGGTTGAAGTAGGGGGAGGGTTGTAACAAGCTAAGCTTAACCCACTGAGTTTTGATTTGTGGCCTGTGGGATCCTCAATCTACTCACTACTACATCATTGTGATTCTAGTAATCACAGTGACTATCATGGAGCAACTAGTAAGAAGCCTTATTCACTCCTAACATTGGTAACAAATTACCATGCTGGATTGTTGATATGACATTCGGGATAGAAATAGGGTCCACCCCGTCCTTCTGGAGCAGGGTCGGATTTATTTTCTACCTCTCGTCTTCGACCCAAACAGTTCGGCCCAAATGTCCGTATACGCCGTCGTCTCCGGCTCAAACGATCGGCCCTAAAGTCTGTATATCACCCACAGAACAAGTTACGTGATCCCAGCGAGGGTGGGATAATTCCCGGTAATACCACCCGCCATAATTATAGTTTCTTGTAATGGGTGTGGTGAATGACTCCCAGACTCTCAAACGGAGATTTCCCACCCGGAGTTAAGGGTTCACAATCTATACCATTCTTTTTCTCCCGCCCTCGGTGATAGTGCCGTATGTGTATCTCGGTATTTGGAGTAAACTGTAAAGCGTTGCCTTGGTCGTGACTGGGATTTGTTATAGTTCGGTTCAACAGGTCCATCATTCACCAGCCAGCCGATTTTTAATCCCGCTAATGAAATGGGAATGCACGCACTGGAAGGGCGTGCTACAGGCGATTGATCTACACCACTCCACTGCACTCTACACTCTACACTACACTCTACAGTCTACAGACAGTGGAGTGGTGTGGACACTAGACAGTCACAGTCACTGGTCAGTAGTCACACTCAGTGACTCACAGTCACAGTGGTTAGTTAAGTTAGTAGGACTAGTAGAACTTTATTATTTTTAAAACTAGTTAATTATTAAATAAGTCGTGGTGAACTTGAATCGAGTCACTGACTCACTCGACTCAGTCAGTGACACTCACACTGAGTGACTGACACTGAGTGACAGTGAGTGAGTGAGAGTGACTGTGAGTGACTCACGACTGGCTCACTCCAGTGGCTGACTCTGAGTCAGTCGAGTCAACTCGCTACTCAGTCCAGCGAGTGATATAAGATGAATACTGATGGACCGTGACTCGTGAGCATAATTATAACGTGACTCACTCACTCAGAGTCGGTCAGCACCGTCAGTGACTGAGAAAAATCGAGTCAGGTGAGTGGTTGTTTCATAATTCATTGAATCGAATGACTGACTTGACTCTTGAGTGAAATTTGAATGATTGAAATGATTGATCACCATGATTGGCATGATCCACTTGAAATTGGAACTGGAAGTAAATTAGTTAGGTGATTATTCATTCATTGATGATTGACGCTTAACAGTTTACCATCTCATTTCATATATGAGTTATTCCATGATTTATAAGACGTCATCCATTACTATTTACTTATTTACTAACTAACTCAGTAACTGACTCACACTCGCAGTTAGTCAGTGACTGAGTGAGCCAGTCAGCCACGCCCACAGGCACACATCCCGAGGCGCAGTGACCGTGACACACTGCGTAACGTACCAACTAGTAAGGTACATCTGCTGACGTAACGTACTTACTAGTAATGTCAGTTGCTGACTGAGTCATAGTCAGTGCATCACTGACTGAGTGACCTGGTCATGAACAGGTCATCGGGTGACCATCATGCATTTGCACTAATAACTAGTAAATCTCTTCACACTAAATGTTTTTGAGTGAGCTTATAAATGTCGAGAGCTTTGTAACATCCGTGGCTAGATTATTTGTCCCGTGGACCATTTTGAATACAAGACTCTGTCTAGCAAATGTTATCCACTTAAAATAAAATAAGTTTACCATTGTTGTAGTATTTCTATTGCAGTTGCAGTTTTAGATGGGAGTTCTGCTGCGTGTGGTACAGAAGTGTCCGATTTCTCTCTGTCGACTGAAATCCACCAAGATCATGAGAGTGTTGAATGTAGCTGAGAAGAATGATGCCGCCAAATCCCTTGCCACTATCATGTCTCGTGGTGGCTCCAATCGGGTTGGTTCTATGTCAGCTAGAATTTCCGAATTCAAATGCATGTAGATGTGTCGTGCTGGTCTCTCGCATCCAAACGGTGGCCAAATCTGAATTAAAATGTAAAAAATAGTTCTTTTCCTAAAACCGCAACAGTGGGGTGGTAAATCCATTACATGTACAAGGCTGTGTTGTGAGGGTCTTCGAAAACAGGACACCTCGTCAAAAATAATTACCTTTTGTTGTCATTGCCGTCCATGAAATTTCTAACGTGTACAGCAGTTCATAAAAGTTGAATTGGTCATGGCTCCAGTATTCTTCGAGAAAACTTTTTTATAGCAGTTTTTTGTTACACCTTTGACTAAAATCATTAAAATCGCTGTCGTTTGGTCACTCTACTTAATATTCAAATGTATTTTACAATCTTAATAAACAGAAAATCTAATTAAAGATAGCATTATGAAGTCTGTGATCACCTAGCACAAGCTAATTACGTGGTTCTTTCTAAAATCTAAACAAATATTCATTTTAAAGGGCTCTGCCAAGCATTGCTGGGGACCGAAATTTGCTTAACAAGTGAGAACATGTTACAATGGGGCCGAACTTCTTTTATGGAGTTGTATGCACGCCCGATGAAAGGTTCGCTAATTATGAAAGTGTGGAGGACACTAACTGCTTAGACAAAAAATGAACTGTCCGCACCACATTCCTTGTATTTGTTGTAGAGGGAAGGCCTATCTCCATATAATAAACTCTATGAGTTTGAATATATGCTTTTTGGTCAGCAGTGTGAGATGGTTATGACATCTGTATCCGGTCACCTGCAGGATGTTGAGTTCATCACTCAATATCAGAAATGGTAAGCTCGTGTTCCGCACCCACCTGTCCCCCTACAGTGCAGTTATAATTAATAATATAAAAATTAGCTATATGTTGTCCCTCCGCCAATGGTCAAATTAGGAAATGGCTTTTCGAGGGCCAATTTCTGTCGGCTATTTCTCTTCTCAGCACCTTCACCTTTCCCCGCTCTGAAGAGGTCCTGGTACCCATTTCTTACTGCGTGAGCTTTTGACAAATTCTACGCACAAACTGTCTTGAGTATCCGGACTGAATGCATCACCATTTAGCCATTACCTGTGTTTATCCTCTGATGTTTTACAGGCATTCTTGTTCCCCGTTGGCACTGTTTGATGCTCCTACTGTACGATTCGTTCCTGATCGCTATAAGCCAATCAAGGTGACCATATAGTGATGCGATGGTTTAGTTGTAACTGGAAAGCATACTGAACTCTGGACTGGAGGTGCCTGGCTCGATTTTCAGTTCGGGCAATACTTGGCTGATTTTTAGCAGATTACTTGGGTTGTGGAAATGGTTCTGATTTTTGAATAAAACTCATTTATTTTAGTTCATCCCCGTGCTGTACAATAATCATGTACCTACATGCTTACCAACCTACCTTCATATCTACCCTACCTTCATGAGAAGAAAGCCAGTTGTGTGGTTGTAGGACACACTACAGCGGGAGGCCAAACGTGCCAGCAAACTTATTATTTGGACAGATTGTGATAGAGAAGGTGAAAACATTGGATTCGAGATTATTGATGTGGTTCGGCAAGGTAAGCCTCTTCCTAGGGATGCAATGCAGATCAGATTGTTATGTGCACATCTTTATAGTATCTCGTGCTGAGATAAGATCATCTCACTTTAAATGGATGGCATCCTAAGTATGGTCCATGGTTTGTTCCATAGATTTGCTACTCAGTGGACAGGCCTGTCATTTAAAGTCGCCATACAAACTCAATGAGAGTGAATGAAACACAGGACACAGGATAGTGCAACATAACGCGCACACTTGGGAACAAATCTGGGTCACCAAGTCCAAAGCCCAATGAGTTACTCATTGAAGGAGTTAGTTCACGGTCGAGGGTAGACTCACCTTCGGAGTTGTGTTCCTCATTCTTAAAGGGAGACAACTCGGCATTCATTGCAGCAATAGCGAGTGGTCCTTTTCCACAAAACAAATATCGGTCGCTCGAATAACTACAGTCCAAATGGCCCAAATAGAAAGAAAATGGGATCTAATGGTCGGTTCAAACCAGGAATGTTCTTTATAAGCTCGATCATTCTCCGGGCAAAGTATGAGCTAACATCAAAGGCGGCTAGCGAGAGCGTTCTTTTTGCGATTATTGCAGGTCGGACCTGGGGTAAAAAATAACAACAAAAATATAGAAATATGGTTTCAGAGTGCAGTTTTTCACCTCTGTCAGCGAGCATTGGTGCCATTATTGCAAAATGATAGAGGCCCGAACGTAACGGCCTCTATTTAGGGCTAGGGAAAACCGGCAAAGCATTTCTTATAGTGTAAGTTTACTCCAATCTTGTGTTCAATTTTAAGTTCTACTCGATGTTATAAGGGGGTGAAGATCACTAGGTTACTAAATATTAGTAATTAGGTCACATTTTATTTCTATTTGGGTCTTTTGGGCCGTAGTTATTCGAGTGACCGATATTCGGTTTGTGGAAAAAGATCACTCGCCATCGTCGCAATGAATGCGGAGTTGCCTCCCTTTAAGAATGGGGAATACAACTCCGAAAGTGCGTCTACCATCGAACGAGTCAAAACCCTTTCAATTCTGTTACATCAACAGTCTGAGAGGTGCATCACTGAGGGCTCTAAGTATGCGCATTGAATAAGGCTATATCTAAGCTTCCATTGAGATGGGTATTGGGCCTATTTGTTCATGGTAGGCTTCAGAATATCAAAACAAGTTAAGACACTTTTGGCCATGACTTAACCTTTTTGAGTCACCGCTTCTATCTGAAAGTATATTTTTTAATTTCAATCTAAACGTCATTGAACTATTCTGTATATCTTCCAATTCTAACCGTGTTAATCATATTGACTCCACCATTGTTTTAGTCAACTCCAGGATCACTGTTTTGCGAGCTAAGTTTTCAGAAATCACACAGGGCTCTGTTGACAGGGCTCTAGCTAATCTCCAACCACCTGACCAGAGATTAAGTGATGCCGTGGAAGTACGCAGAGAACTCGATTTGCGCATCGGTAGGTGTCATCGGTGTCATCAATCATACAATAGCCCTGGAAGAATCTGTAATGTGGAAGGCTAATATTTTTTCTTGGATATGTGTTAGAGAAGATCACCTTGTATGGCATCTCTGAGCCATTGACTTGTTTCCAGTATGATCCGTAGAAATGTTAAGTCTGTGGGTGAGCCCCTTTGATCTAACATCACAATCTAACACCAGTGGGATGATCTGCCCGAAACGAAAACCAGGACTCGTGATGCTCTGCCCACTCTGCTATCCACTGAGCCGTCGCATCATCTCACCCCTCTTACTTAGATTAGATTAGCCAGTAAAGAGTGTCTTGCAACCAAGGAGTTTCCCTCTAACTCTATGCCAACATCAACTGGAACCGGACATTGGTGCCCAACTTCAGCTTAACTTGAGCTACATGTAGCTTAGCCTGACCCCTCTGAACCTTGTGCGCACCACAGGTTAGCGGAGTTCTGTGCAGGTGATGCATGAAAAGATGGGTTAGGTTGACAGACCCCTACCTCCCAGAACTATCCGTTCTGTGTTGTAGCACTCTACTTCTTACGCGATCAGTGGGTATCTGGGCTGGTAGGGTGGTGTTGGCCCAAGCCCTAATCAGCTTTTTCTATACCAACCCTTCCCATACTTGTAGCTTTACTAGAAGCTGCATCATGGTCTCACAAGACTGACAGATCCAATTAAAAACAGAGTATTGCTTGTAGGCGCAGCATTCACTCGGTTTCTTACCATGAGATATCAGGTGGCGTTCCCTAACCTGCTCAAAGATCTCATAGTCAGCTACGGCAGCTGCCAATTTCCCACTCTTGGCTTCATAGTGGAACGATACAAACAAATACAACAGTTTGTTCCGGAACCTTTTTGGAAACTCAAAGGTGAGGCTTACTCATAGTTAGCGCAATAGGTTTGAACTTCCGTTTTTTTAATTGAAGAGCTTATTCAGCCTCCTATTACCATTTCTCTCTCCCTTTCCAGCTGTGCTACAGGAGGATGGGAAGACAGTTGACTTTGCTTGGCAAAGGTAAGGTTATTCCAACCAGCTAACTATGCTGTGCTCACGAAGAGGGCATAAACTAGCTAATCTATTATCTGAATAATCATCTGCTGTCAAACTGATCATTTATTTTTAGTGCAGGAGTAGTGCCCTTTGTCTGGTTAATGGGCTTGATCCTCATTTCATCTTTTCTTTCAAAGGGTGCGTCTGTTTGATTATGATGCAGTGAAAGTTCTGTATGAGCTCTGTGTGGAGGAGCCAGTGGCCACAGTCAAGGCTGTTACTAGGAAGAGTAAATCTAAATGGCGACCCCTAGCACTTGATACTGTGGTAGGTTACACAATTGGAAAAGTTAATTTTTTGTACCAAGTATTTCTGTTCCGATGTACTGGCTTTTTTGTGTATCAATTGAGCCACATTGATAGGAGGAAAGTTTCCGGTGAGTCTGCTGAAAACTCAGCCGAAAACAAGGGCTCTAGATAAATAGTCCTCTTTTAAAACATTTCAAAGGCTCTATCAAAAAACTCTTTTTGAGTGATTCTGTCGCACGAAACTATGCTGTACTAGCTGTGTTAAAAGGCATTGAGTCAACGACATGAATGACGGTGTATTAAGTGACTAATATGGACTCATTTGGTCAGTAAAGTGACTCTCAGTGGTTATTTACTACATTTTGTTGATAGAATTAGGATGTTTACTTTTAGATTGTTGTATCACTTATTTTCTTCTCTTCTATTTTAAGTAGAGCAGCCAATAGTCGCCCTCTTTTGAATACTTGGCAGGACTCTGGCGTCTCAGGACTATAAAAATATCGTCCGGTATAGCTCGCCTGAAACCTCGCCTGGACATCCTCCTCACATATAAAAACTGCTTCACAAATACCTGATACTCTTAGAGAAAGGAACGAACACACCCCTGATACTTGATGCAGGATGCACCTACAGGGAAATAATCCCTGAGTTACCATACCAAATTATAAAAAATAACCAAAACTGTCATGAGTGAATCTTACTTTAACTATATGAGAGTTCTTTTCTCAAAGTTCCGTGTAGAAAGAAAAAGGTGTACTTTTTGGAACCAATTACGCTAATTAGGATGAACAAAGTGAATAAGTTGCACTCTTTTTACACGTTTCAATATTGAGGTTAAGGTCACTTAGTCAATGCTGGGATGTGGATGAAAGTTCATAGCTACTATAGTCGGGAAAGTTAAACCGGTCGTGGCTTTTTTTGCTGCTGGTGGTCAAACCAATGGGTTCTCTTAGTTCAAAGTTGATTCAATCTGCTTGCCAATGTTTTCACATTGTGGATATTGTAGTATTGGACCGCATAGACCACCACCACATGCCAAACCCAGTGGTACTAACTTGAAGGTAGGCACTTGCCGTCCAAACTTTTCGGTCTAGCAGACGAATGGTGGACATAGAGCCCCTCCAAGGCTTTAGGCTACAGACAAAGAATCTCCTGGCTTGTTGAATCCGTGAAAGAATTGAGTAGGCAGCAGTCTTGAGGCATGAATTTCCGTGACTGTCAGTTAGGGGCCTGGCTATTAGGGGCTCTACAAGTAGTCTGTTGATTGAAAAGTTTCCACGGCAAGTGCCTATCTCTGGGTTAGTACCACGGAGTTTGGCATGTGGTAGTGGTCTACGTGGTGCAACACTAAAAGAACCACAATGCGAAACAATGGCAAACAGACTGAATCAACTTTGAACTGTGGGAACTCATTGGTTTGACCACCAGTAGCAAAAAAGCGCGGTCGTTTTCAACTTGCCTGAATATAGCGCTAATACTTACTAGTATCTGGATCAGGCGAGCGTATGTGGTCTGACGAATCTAAAGCCCAAAATTCCAGATACACATCTTCGCTTCAGACGGGTGCATTTGTAATGGCATTGAAAATCTGGCAGGAAAGTGCGAGTGGCTTCAGACGCTACGGCAACTATCCAAGAGAAGTTACAGCCCCGGCTATCACGTGCTGGGATACTATGTCACGTGCTTGCTGCGCCATATTAATCCCTCGTGTACTCTCGCGAATCATTTGGAATCATTATGTCACTGTTCACCCGTCAACTGTTGTTCCTCTGCATCTGTTATTTACAAAGAAAACAGTTACCAACATGGCCATTCACCCCCACTGACACTTTTTCATTGGTTTGCAAGGGAAATCATAATCTTTGTTAGCATAATCCACATGGTATAATGGGAAGAATCCGTAAACTGGCCTCAAACCAATCAGAATTGTAACGATCCATATTAGATTTGTTGTTGCAACGGGCTGGACTACGGTGCCGCACGTCTAAAGCCACTCAGATTTGTATCTGGTTTTCATAAGTAGCGTCTGGTTTTCTGTTTAAAATTTGGCAGTGAGAGCCCGCGGAAACGGGCGGTCGAAAGAAACCAAAAGCTGTGTAAAGTACAGAAGTGTTCTATTCTTCTAGCCTCTGTTCTTTGCAGGAGTTTGAGAAGAACATGTCTCGTAAGCTTAGAATAAACGCGAAGACAGCCATGGAGATAGCGGAACGGCTGTATGTGAAAGGATTTATCAGCTACCCGAGAACAGAGACAAACCAATTTCCGAAAGATTTTAATCTACATGAGCTGGTACAGAATCAAACCACAGATAACCAGTGGGGAGGTAAGTACATAGTTCCTGCTCGTGCTTTTTGACACCTGATTTGATAACGCTACTTCACATGGTTAGTCGATATGATCTGTAGAGACCCAGAATAGTCTAGAATAGTATAGAAAACTCACTTATATCTTTAGACCTTTCTAATTAGTCAACTGCTTACAAAATCACTGATGTCTGACGGGAACATCTCTGACTTCCTTTGGAGCTCATTCATTGAGTCTTGTAACCGTAAAAGTAAGCAAGTCTCCAATAAGCGCAATATATAATATATATAATATATAATATAAAATACTCGCAAAGTAAAAAAATAAACTGAAAAGAGGGATCAGTCTCCTTTCTATTTTAATGTTTGAGTTGTGAGGTTTGCGTTACGGGTTTTTAGTGGCCAGATTGTTTCTATATACGGTTGTTAGATGAACAAAGAGTTGTTGTTCCCGGTTACTGAATCTGCCATGAGTAAACAACTTCCATCTGACCAATGGATTTATTCAATATCATGAATGCATATTCTTATGTGTATCTGCTAGGTGTTGTGGTGTATGGTGCATTCGAGGAAATTCATCTTTCCGTTGTAGACTTTGCACAACGAGTTTTGTCAGAGGGCATTACTCCGCGCAATGGGAGTAAATCTGACCAAGCCCATCCACCGATACACCCAACTAAATACACTGACTCCTTATCTGTAAGTGATCTCTTAGTGCAGAGGTCTGGGTCCGTCATGACTCACTCTATAGCAAGTTTACGCGGCAGTGGCAACCATGCGTTAGCTGTTTAGAGATATGACAACCTGGATGTTGGCTGCCCAACTGAGTGATTACTGCTCAGATTCCCCAAAGATGATGTAGCCCTTGTGCTACATCAGTGATGGAAAGCGATCAGTGCACATGCTGCTTTCTCCAGCGCTAGGCAGGCGGCGACTAACGATACCGCAGATTTAAGTGCGAGTTCGGTAAGGTTGCAGTTAAAAGGTGCACTAGTATTGGTCACCGCCCGGTCAGCAGTGCAAAATGAGATATTTTCACTAGTATATCAGTGGTTTTTTGCTAGTCTACACTCAATTGTACAGGCACATCTAGTTAATCAATCAACTAATGGAGTGAGCCAATGCATCACTAAACTAACTTTTGTCTATGTAAGCCTATAAAACTGTACCACATGTATACAAATACACAAGCTAAAACGTATGGAGTATGTGTTTGTGAATTATTTTATAGGGAGATGAAGCGAAGGTCTATGAGTTTATAGTAAGACATTTTCTGGCCTGTTGTCATAGAGATGCGAAAGGATTTGAGACCAATAACCTCATAGAGATTGCAGGAGAGAAGGTTGGTATGGTGATGATACAAATCTTATGAAATATCAAAACATCATAAATTTGTAGTCTTGGCTTGGTGGATAGCTCATCAGGCTCAGAATCAGGGGTCCCTGGGGCAATTTCCAGTTTAGACATCGCTTTATGTTTTATTATTGACAGATTCTGATCGCAACAATAAGTGTAAGAGGCCCATCCATAGAGTATCGTTCTCTATGGGCTACACAACTGTAAGCACCAAGTCGCGCCCTTAAAGTAATGGTAGGCTTATTTCTGCATACCTGGAAGGATAGCTCTATGCCGGGAAATGTTACAGTACAATAAGGAGTGTTTTTATTAGTTACCTGGTCTAGTACCACAGATAAAACAACAGCGACCTGCTCTCTTTTACCGGAGATTGCATGAACAATTCTGGTTAGTTCACAGCCAGCGGTCTGGTGATACTCGAACGAAACTATCTTGATGTCTATAAGTACGAAAAATGGAGTGACAAAGATATTCCCGAATTCTGTGAAGGAGACCTATACCAACCATCCAGTCTTGAGGTGAGCTATCGCATTTTTATAGTATTTTGAGTTGCGCCAAATGCAATGGTTGGCACACCTTCGGAGTTGTGTTCCACTTTTTAAAGGGACACAACTCCGCCTTTATTATATAGCTACAGCGATTATAAGTTTTCGCAAAGATAATTACCGGTAATTCAAATTACTATAGCCCCAATTGAAGGTAATCACCATTGAATTACTATAAAACAGAAACCTGATGATCCTTTAAACCGTTTGAAGGTGGTCTAAAACTCGAAATTGAACAAAACATTCGAGAAAATACAGTTTAGGTATCGCTTGTATGGAGTTTTCCCTATGCCCACTCCCTAGATAAATTAGAACACCTAGATTGCGTACAAGTCATCTGACCAAGTTACTTCATGGACGCTGACTTATTGGTTTTCTGTTCTATAAGTTACATTGGATCTGCTTTAAAACAAGAGGCGGGCACATTGCCGTCAAGATATATCATGCTGTTTTCTGTAGTGGTTAGTGGCACTTGTGAGATATTCGTAAATTAGGGCCTAGTGGAGCAAAAGCTTAATTTGCTTTCGCACATTTCAGGTAAATGGCCCTAATGGACAATGGGAATACACTTGGTGAAGATCCGGTGGGAAACCTTCGACCATATACTTGTTCTGTGTATATACTGGCCATTCATAGAAGTACTATGTACTATGTACTCTTCTATGTGCCCATTATTTGAATGGTAGACAGTCATTTCTACCCAAATCAATGGAGATAGTCATTGATATTCACATCAATGTGAGACAGTTATAGGGATCTTGAACCTTCGGCTGGTCTGATAGGCTGATTCACCACGCGCTTATTGGATAGTTCGAACGGTGTGGAACCAATGCGCAAGAAAATACACGTTCGTTCATGCGTAGTTCGCAGAGCGAAATGAACTGTTGGGTCCACCGGTTAGAGTTTCATAAAAAAGCTGGGTGTATCAATTTTTATTTATGCTATCAATGGCGTAATGCACGCGTCTTGATTTCTGTCGGTACATTGTTTGGAATTGCTAGGGGAGCAATATGGCAGCCCCAGTAGGGACAGACATTGAGTCCAATAATATCCTTGAGTCACAGGACTTGTACAATCTAGGTTTTCTAGTTTATCCATGGCCCAGACTGCCCCCACCTTGACACAATTTGTTACCTGATTTCTTTATTTGGACTCATGTAACTACAAAAGCTGTCCGGCTGAGCATACATGTGGATTCTGGTGTAGATTCTGGAGGGTAGTACGTCTGCACCTAACCTCCTGACGGAAGCTGATCTTATCGCACTTATGGAGAAGCATAATATTGGTACGGACGCAACTCACGCTGATCACATTGAAAAGATTAAGGAGAGACATTACGTCGGCCTGCAGGACAATAAGTTTGTACCAGGACAGCTCGGTATGGGACTTGTGGAAGGTATGTTACTGACGATCTCCATAAATTAACCTACACCTCTGGTACCTCAGATGAGTGAGAAATGCAGACAGCCTTTCCCATACAATGCCTAACTCATGTTCATCTACTTACAGCGCGTCCTGCATGCTCATAGAAATAAAATACCACATCTATGTCCTCATATCTTCACTTTGAAGAACCTTTGGCAATGAAACGCTTCCGGTTTGTCTGAATTCCGCTTTATTGAAGCTTGTGATTTTCTAACCTTATTTTGTTTTTGATCTTCCATTGCTAGGCTATGATGCGCTAGGATTTCAGTTCTCTAAACCACACCTTCGGGCTGGTCTGGAAGAAGATCTGAAGCGAATATGTGGTGGCACAAGGGACCCTGCAGGTACCAAGACGCAGTCATTGTTTGAAACTTAACCCTACAATCTATTCCCTCAAGCTGTTCTTCTTAGATTCAAACCGGCAAGCTCAGCTCAGCTCAGCTCCGCTGTATCA
>Ga0224501_10001502_pt1 | contig 18097 bp, 17 predicted proteins | sample SF_Oct11_sed_USG_4_FD_169105 | JGI IMG/M metagenome (GOLD analysis project Ga0224501, IMG submission 169105) | Sediment microbial communities from San Francisco Bay, California, United States - SF_Oct11_sed_USGS_8_1 | ecosystem: Environmental > Aquatic > Marine > Sediment | place: USA... | reverse complement strand
TGATCGCTTTCAAAGCCAAGATCATATTTTCTGAGGTAACAAAGTCTAAAGCTCCTAACTCTTGAAGAACGCCCCATTGCTTTGCGAAATAGGCGATTGCACCAACAGCCGCAATTGTTAAGACGATGGCCGTAACCCTCTTATTCAATTAAAGGAACCATCGCTCAATCGCCTGAGGGTGCTTTTGGCATTCTACTCTCGGTCGGGGCAATCAAATCAAAAAAGTCCTTCCATTCGCTTTTATTCATAACCTCTTCAAGCGCTTCGCTGTAGATCATAATTAGTAGTGTTTCCCTGTTCAAGGATGCTTCCGTTTTTTCGTATCTTTTTCCGACCTTGACCGTTTGCCTCGCAATCTCCTGCGCCAGCTCTTTGAGTTCATGGGAGGTTACCTTGATGGGTTCTCCCCGCCTCTTCCCCACGAGCTGGAAGACGCTTAATATACCACGTAACCGTTCTATGTGGAACTGAAGAAAGTATTTTTGTAGATGAAGAGGAGTTTTCTCATAGTCTTCTATGAACAGGTTTGAGGTTGTCTCATAATACTTCTGGAGTATTCCATGGGATTCCACCTTACTACGCGCAACTCGGATGAGTCTCGATTTGCTCAACAACTGAAGATGATGCTTCACTGAAGGTTTGGTAAGATTCAATTTTCTAGCGAGTTGAGTTTGAGTTTGTGGCTCATGTCTCAGTTGACGCAGTATCTCTCTACGTACGGGATCTGCCAGTATTTTGATGATTTTGGACTCATGAACTACCCTAACAATTTTTCTTGCCATTTTTCAGATCACTGTTCTATAGAGTTTTTCGTAAAGTTTATATTTGCAGGGGGTATATTAGGGTTACCTTATCGGTAATAAAAATCAAACCGATTCGATTGCTATACCTCTCCGCGCCACTATTAGTACCCCTTCCGCATAATATGGTGGCCCGGATCGTTACGTTAGTTGGTGTAAGATATGAAAATTAAAGTTGCAATAGCAGGAGTAGGTAATTGCGCTTCGGCTCTTATTCAGGGTGTTAAATATTACAAAGACGCCAAGGAGGATTCAGAGGGCCTAGGCTTAATGCACGCAGACTTTGGGGGATATCACGTTCGAGACATAGAGTTTGTGGCGGCTTTTGACGTGAATAAGCTCAAGATCGGGCGAGACTTGAGTGAAGCTATTTTCGCAAGGCCCAACTGTTGTGTGAAGTTTGCCAACATGCCTAACCTAGGTGTAAAGGTGCTTCCTGGACCGATACTTGACGGAGTAGCCACGCACATGAAAATTCCTTTCAAAGCCTATAGCGAAGATAAAGACCCTGTAGATGTGGGAGACGTCCTTGAAGAGAGCCGAGCTGATATGTTGCTAAATTTTCTACCCGTTGGCAGCTTTCATGGAACAAGACATTATGCCAAAGCTTGCCTTGAAGCTGGCTGCGCTTTCGTCAATTGTATTCCTGAGTTCGTTGTCAGCGAACAAAAATGGGCAAAGAAGTTTGAAGATGCGGGATTGTCCGCGGCAGGTGATGACATCAAAAGTCAAGTTGGAGCGACCATAATCCATCGGGCACTCGTTGATCTGTTGGTTTCCAGAGGAGTAAAGATTGAGAAAACATATCAGCTAAACGTGGGTGGCAACACTGATTTCCTAAACATGACAGCTGAGAACAGGTTGGAAACCAAACGAATCAGCAAGACCGAAGCCGTCAAAAGCCTTGTTCCCTACGACGTTCAAACTTGGGCGGGTCCAAGCGGACACATTCCCTTTTTGAAGGACAACAAGGTATGCCACATGTACATAAAAGGTCGCAAGTTTGGAAACACTCCGGTAACTATCGACATGAAGCTTTCAGTTGAGGACTCGCCTAACAGTGCTGGTATGGTTATAGACGTAATTAGGGCCACCAAACTAGCGTTAGACAGAGGTGTGGGAGGACCATTGACCAGCATCTCAGCATATGCATTCAAACACCCACCAGATCAGGTGCCGGACCACATCGCCAGACAAAGAGTGGAAGAGTTCATTCAAGGGAAACGAGAGCGTTGAAATTCTTGGCTCGCATGATTAAGGTGCCGCTATGAGAATATCGAAACCTAAGCAAATTCGATGTTACTGGAACGAGAAATCAAACGTATATAAAGATGCACAGTGGACTGGGAGCAAGATTGCAAGGTTTGATTACGCTCAGACCAAGAAGGCCTTACTAAGGAGTTTAAATCCAACCGGAAGCGACAAGATTTTAGAGATCGGCTGTGGACCAGGAACATGGACAGATCTAATCGCAAGTAAATGTTCCACGTTAGTAGCGATAGATATATCTGAGAAAATGATAGAGAAAGCGAAGGAAAATATCCATAACGATAACGTGACTTTCATTAACTCCGATTTCATGAATTGCGATTTAAAGGTAAGATTCGACAAGATTTTTTCGGTGAGAGTTTTCGAGTACATTTCAAACAAAAAAGAATTTTTCAGAAAAGCCTATTCTCTGCTCAATCCTGACGGAGAACTTGTGATAATAACGAAAACCAAAGATTCCTTGTGGGATTTTTACAAAAGGTTAAAGAAATTTTTGGGATTCTACCATCGGAACAACTTTGATGAGGTGCGCCTTTATTCGTGGTATGGAAGCATCTCAGTTGATCTCGTAAGAACCTTGTTGAAAAGCAACAAGTTTTCAATCACGAACATTTCACCTGTTATAATTAGGCTCCCAATTTTCGTGAGAGGAAATGATGAAGTTCCCCTTATACCAAAAAAGTTGGAAAGTATAGCACTTCGAGTTTTCTGTATCCTTTCTGAAAATTTACCTAAAATGCCCACTTATGTCCCTTTTTTCCTTTCAGAATCTTACGTGATTCATGCGATTAAGAACATGATGAAAAAACGTGAAAGCTCGGTGAGAGGAGTAAAGAATTCGTCAGAGCTTTCTATTTCAGTGGTTATCTGCACCAAGAACAGAAGAAAAGCTCTAAGAAGATGCGTGGATTCCATTGTCAACCAGAGCTGTCGACCCAGAGAAATAATAATCGTAGATGACGCTTCCGGAAGGAAAACAAAAGAAGCGATCAACGAAATCGTGAACAACTGCAGAATCCAAACTAGGTTAATCGTCAACGAAGAGAGAATAGGATCTGCGGCATCAAGAAATCGGGGAATCAGGGCTGCAAAATTTGACATCGTGGCTTTCTTGGATGACGATTGCTCTGCTGATAAGGATTGGTTGGAGGAGCTATTGAAGTATTATGAATCTGAGTTAGTTGTTGGTGTTGGAGGACCAGTAATCGAGTTGGGGAGAAAGGTCCGAACAAAAGCAAAACCCAAGAAATACATGTACATCTCAAGATCGGGAAATGTAGTTAACAACACAAGACTAGGATCAGAAGAAGAACTAGGGAAATTAGATTTCAAACTTGTCGATTTTTTTCAGGGCGGCAATATGTCCTACAGAAAAGATGTACTCATCAGACTTGATGGATTCGATGAGAACTTTAAAGGCAATGGATATAGAGAAGAGACCGATCTGGGGATCAGAAGTAGCAGAATGGGTGTTCAGATTTTCAACCCTAACGCTTACACTTTTCATTACTCTGCTGAAAAAGGGGGATGTAGAGATTTTGTGAAATTCAACATGGCACGCTTCCTACATTGGAAGATTAGAAACACTTGCTTGCTCCTAATGAAACATTACTCCCTCTTGAACGCTTTGGGAAAGATCAAATGCCAATTCGAAAGAGAAATTCTGGGAATAGCCGAAGGAAAACCGAACTTGGATACTCGAGAAAAGTTTTATCCACATGTTTGTAAGTTGGTTTCGATCATTTACGTTATTGGCGGCGTTATCAGCGGCATTATCTCAGGATTCTGTGTGCGTGCGCACAGAAATGAAATGCCCATTGACGATCCTGTAGACCACGTTACAGAAACAGTTGAAAAAGCCGTGGTGAGTGAGTGATTTCGAAGAGCTATCAATCAATTTCATTGGGCGCGCCGGGAGAAAGCATTCAGTGGTGGGAAAAGATCCATCAAGACTAGTCGTTGCAGCACTCTGCTTAGTCTCTAGACTCAGTAAAGAAAACATAGCGCAAAGCCGCCTTGCTGAAACGGCAGACGTCACCGAATTTACAATAAGAAACAGAAAACAAGACTTGATGAAAAGGCTCAACCCAAACTCAGTTGACGCTCGCATGACAGGTGTGAAGGTTGAAACGTATGGATTTAACTGAACTAGAAAAGAAAACTTACGAATTTATAAAAGCGGCTGGAGAGATTCAGCCCAAGAACATGCCTGACAACAGAATGATGGGCGCGATTGCCAACCTTGAGAACAAAGGGCTAGTGGAAATCTACAAGTACACTAGCATCTATCGACGGAAGAAAAAGAAGTTTGTTAGGGCAAAAAAGTAGTACTTAGCACGCTGACGATAATACCGTGATTTTGAGACGTGTTCGAGTTTGTATGCTCGCACAAGGTCTATTTTCACTTCAGGTGGCTTAGCATTCGATGTTTGAGGCAATAGTTGCAATCCTAGTTCTAATCAGGGGGTTAGCGCTTTTGGCTTTCTCCAGCGACAAGGCGGTTCATCACTCAATGAGTATTGCTTCAGCGTTGGGAGCCTCTCCGCTTATGATCGGGCTAGTTCTAGTTTCCTTAGGCACGGATTTACCAGAGGTCGTGGTAGACTTGACAGCGATTCGCAAGCAACAATACGAGCTTGCCATAGGAGACGTAATAGGAAGCTGTATTTTTGATGCTTGCGTTTCCATCAGGATCGGACCGTTAATCTTCCCAATCAAGGTGTCTGGGGATATTGCTGCGATCACGGGCTCATATGTGATAATAGTTTCTATCGTGGTGATACTAGCGCTTGCACTTAGAAAAAAGTTGACAGGATGTTGGGAGCCTTCTTTATCTTTCTATACCTGCTTTCATATTCAACGCTAAACGCTCTAACATGACCTATTCGGAACAGATCTCGGAAATGAGAGGTTAGTTCTATTCCTTGCACAATTTTGTTTATTGATGACAATAGTTTCAAACGTTCTTTACCCTTCTGAGGAATAGGTTTGTTAGAGAAGTTTGCCCGGAAAATGGGAAGAAAGAGAAGCGAAAAAAAACCTTTCTACGATGGGATAAGGGAAGCAGTTTGTCTCTTAGTTCCATTGGAACTCCCCACGCGCATCACGACTGAAGAAGACCATTCGAAGTTTCTGGTGTAAATTTGCTGTTCCGATACTTGGCGGGCCCGCGGGGATTTGAACCCCGGATCTCCGGCTTTCCACTATTCGAAATAGAAGGCCGACGCCTTATCCAACTAGGCCACGGGCCCATCTAAAGCCTCACCTCCAATAAAGGAGAGAAAGCTAATTCATCCCTGAGAACTTTTTGCTACACCCCCTTATCTCTTTAACTATGTACGCGCGCCAAGAAGGGGGGCTATAGAGGGGTCTAGAGCGAGAAAGAGAAAACAACAAAACACAACAAACCCACAACCAAACTAAACTGCTAAAAACCTTTACAAAAGTATACACAAATTATAAATTGCCTTAAAACAAATACAAAGACACCATTTAAGTTTGCCGTATTGTTGTAAAAAAGAGATGAAACAGATGAGCACCCACGCAGAAGACCTAAAACTTCGACTAATGACCATCGAACTACTCCGAACCGCAAAAAAACGATACACCTACCGAGAACTATCCGCCAAAACCGGCCTACCCGTAACCGTTCTAAGCCGATACGCCAAAGGTCACGTATTACCAAACGCCGAAAGAGCCCGACAACTCTGGGGCACCCTAAAAAAACTCGTCGGCTTACAAACCGAACTAGGCAAGATGGTACAATTCAACAACCAAGGATACTTCAACAACACATGGATCATCGGCGACTTCAACATACTCAGACAAGCCGCACACCACGCCCTCGCAGCCTTCGCGGGAAGACGTGTGACAAAAATCTTAACAGCCGCAGTAGACGGCATACCACTAGCAACCATGGTCGCAGACTCGCTAGGCGTCAATCTGATCATGGCAAAATGGAACAAAGAGGTGGGAGTTCCATCGTTTCTCGAGGAAACATACGTGCTTAGGGACTCCGGCGTAACCCGGACACTGTACATGCCTAAGGATGCCTTGAAGAGGAGGGACAGCGTGCTCATCGTAGACGACATGATAAAGAGCGGAGAAACCCAAGCTGCCCTTGTTAACCTCGTTCGCAAGGCAAGAGCAGAAATTTCTGGAGTCTACTCTCTCATCGCTGTTGGAAACGAGTGGGAAAAGAAGTTAGACCTGCCAAAGGGATGTCTAGTCGAGGTCGTAACAAGAATTAAGCGAGCGTAGCAACCGAACAAAACCCTCTAACTACGCACTGCTTACATCTTCCCTTTCTGCAGAAATCTTTGCCAAGCCTGAGCAAAGCAGTTTCAAAGTTTGTGAAGGTTTTGCCAACAACTTTATTTTTTCTCCAAAACTCTTTAAGCTCCCTCAAAGATCTTTCAGGGCTTTTCCCCCTTATCAGATCCAAATTTTTCGCCGCCAGAATAACCAGTGGAGTAGGTTTTGGGTCGGCTTTCTTCCACAGCTCTCTCAGTTCTCTAAGGAAAATGCTCACGGTCACTTCTCCTATGCCCTTCCCCAAGTCCTTCAAGCTTTTTTCCAGATCAGAAGAGCTCAAAGCTTGCTCGTGAAGTAGGCTCAGGCTTCCCTCGTGTTTTGCGATCAGGTTGCTCATAACCTCTAAAAGCTTGTCGCTCGTTTTGAAGTCGTATCGAGCGTAGCCTCCTTCATCAAGTATCTCAACCAGACCATGCCACCCTGTTTTCAGAATCTTCTCTGGCGTTAGCACTCCGCGCCTCTCAAAGCACCGGTAAGTTCGTATCACTGAAGTTTCGCTTATGGGAGCGCCGAACAAAACCGAGGCCAGAAACCACTTAAAAATCTCGCCGTCATCATCTTTTCTCAGGTTAATTCCCAGAATCTCTGAATACCTTCGCCCGAGGTTCCTAGTCAACAGATTTGTAACTTCCATGGGAATCCTCTTGTTATCATGTACTCAAGTCATTATAAAAGTTGAATACTATCTGGAACTTACAACAAAGTAAAAATCGATAAACAAATAATATAGAAGATCAAAGGTGGCGCCCATGAGAACCATAGAGTGGAAAGACGGTACGGTTATCACGGTAGACCAGACAAAACTACCCGGCGAAATGTCATTTCTGAAAATGAAGGATTGCCGTCAAGTGGCATCCGCTATCAAAAACATGAGGATACGGGGAGCCCCGCTCATAGGGGTAGCGGCTGCCTACGGCTTAGCTCTCACCGCCCACCATTCAAAAGCCGTAGAAAAAAGAGAGTTGATGAAGCGAATTGAACAATCAGCTGAGATTTTGAGGAAAACGAGGCCGACAGCCGCGAACCTTTTCTGGGCGGTGGATAGAGTTGTCAAAAGAGCGCTGGAAACCCTGGGAAGTGCAAAGACCGTGGCTAAAGCCATAGTCGACGAGGCTCAGAGGATGGCGGATGAGGACGTCCAAGCTAACCGGAAGATCGGTGGACACGGAGCAAAACTGATTGACGATGGAGACACAGTTCTCACCCACTGCAACGCGGGAAGACTAGCCACCGTGGATTACGGCACCGCGCTAGGAGTTGTACGGGCCGCGTGGGAACAAGGCAAGCAGATCAGAGTGATCGCCACCGAAACCAGACCCAAACTCCAAGGTGCCAGGCTTACAGCATATGAGCTAAAAAGAGACGGAATTCAAGTCACGCTGATCACGGATGGTATGGTAGGGTATGTGATGTCCAAGCGGCTGGTAAACAAGGTTGTAGTGGGGGCTGATAGAATAGTTCAAGACGCTGTAGTGAACAAGATTGGAACGTACCCCATTGCTGTGCTAGCCCATGAACACGGAGTTCCGTTCTATGTCGCCGCTCCCACATCCACCTTCGATTTGACGCACTCCTCAAGGGACGTAATTGTTGAGGAGAGGAGCCCTGAAGAAGTCACGCATTTTTGCTCCCAGATAATTGCTCCTAGAGAAACAAAGGTTCTAAACCCGGCGTTCGACGTTACCCCGATGAAATACGTGACCGCCATCATCTGTGAAACTGGTGTTCTGTCCCCAACCGAACTCAAAGGACTTGCAACGTTTGAAAGAGCTTAAATTTTAAGCGGGTGCATGACAGCGTAGGTGATTGGAGGTTGCGGCTTTGAAGCAATCGAAGGGAAAGGCTGAGGTGGGTCGCGAAGTCGAGTTAAAGATAAGGGCCTCGCTCGAAGAGAAAGGGGTTCTAGTCTCTTCACCAGAAGACATCGAGGGACTTTCCTCAAGAGGCTACGGAATCTCTGAAAACGGGAAGCTGATGCTCGCTTTTTATGAGGCTTTGTTTCTGCTAGGCAAAGATATCCTCCGGGCAAAGGACGAAAAAACCGGGAAAGAGGTGAGCTTTCAAGACCTCCTTAAGCGTTTTCAAATGGTTGAAAAAGACGCTTGGGTCAAGTATCTAATTTATCGAGATTTGAGGAGCCGGGGATACGTGGCTAGGGAGGGCTTCGGACTTGGAATAGACTTCCGTGTGTATGAAAGAGGGGAGTATGGTAAGGAAACCGCCAGGTACCTCATCTTTGGAATTCAGGAAGGTCAACCCATTTCGATGGAGGAGTTGGCACGAGCCCTTAGATATGTTCAAAGCCTGAAGAAGAGGCTGATACTCGCTGTAATAAACAGGAGAGGAGAGGTTGTGTACTACTCCCTCTCACAGCTAACTTTAAAGTAGAAAACATGGAAAAGATTGTAGAAGAGTTAAAAGACTAGCAATCGTCTGGATGGTGATTTGTCTGCTAGCGTTTGTCGCGAGAACCTTTGGTAGGTGATGGAATGCCGCAGTTTAGAACTCTCCGTGGAATGAGGGATTTTCTACCCAAAGATGCCAAGAAGATGAGGTATGTGGAAGTAGTTGCGAGAGACCTCGCTCGGCTCTACGGCTACGGGGAGATAATTACACCCGTCGTGGAACACTACGATATATTGGCGGCGAAATCCGGTGAAGAAATCCGTGAGCGCATGTACGCTTTCACAGATATGGGCGGTCGAAGAGTGGCTTTGCGCCCCGAGTTCACCGCTTCCATAGCCAGACTGGTTGCCACGAAAATGAGGCATGAGCCCAAGCCGATGAAACTGTTTTGCGCTGGAAGCCTCTACCGCTACGATGAGCCGCAGCACGGGCGCTTCAGAGAGTTCTGGCAGGCCAACTACGAGCTCATAGGCTCCAGCAAACCTGAAGCCGACGCGGAGATCCTTACGCTCACCTACGACTTGATAGAAAGACTGGGATTCCGCAACTACTGGGTTAAGATTGGACACGTGGGAATTCTGCGGGGAATCTTGGCTCAAGAGGGAATAGCAGAGGAACAGCAGAACATGATCATGCAGTTGCTGGACAAAAAAAGGTTGGACGAAGCGTTAACCGTCACACGTGAGTCAGGTGCTTCGCAAAGCTGCGTAGCAGCCTTGAAAAAGCTTCTTGAGACTAGGGGAAAAGATGTCTTTCAGGTTCTCAAAGAGACGAAACGTGTTGTTGAAGACTACGAGAGCGCTGTTGCTGCCGTGGAAAACCTGCGTGAAATCCTCGAATTGACGAGGGAGAGCGGCGTCAAGTTTGAGACATTGATAGAGGCGGGGTTTGCTCGAGGACTCGAATACTATACCGGGATGATTTTTGAGTCTTGCGTTCCCGAGTTTGAGATAGCGCTGGCAGGCGGAGGACGCTACGATAAGCTGATCGAACTCTTCGGTGGAGAACCAACTCCAGCGCTGGGAGTCGCCCAAGGAATAGATCGCCTAGTGCTCGCTATGAAGAAGCAGAAAGTTTCTCCAAAAGTTCCCGAGGAAAATAAAGTTATGATCATTCCGGTCGGCGAAGAATTGAAGACAAAAGCTTTTGAACTCTCACTAAAGTTGAGGAATACAAAGATACCTGCTGAGGTGGAGATGATGGGACGCACGGTTTCTAAAGCTTTGTCCGACGCTGACAGAAGGAGAGTAACGCATGCCGTTATTGTGGGTCCTGAGGAACTTAGGGAAGAAAGGGTGGTTCTGAGGGACATGAAAAAGAGGAAGCAGAGAGTCGTTGAAATCCAAAATCTTTCCAAGGAAATCTTGAGGGGCCCTAATTAGATCAAAGCAAAACGGTCACACTTCTTCCTTCCTTTTCTCTTACAATATATTCCCACATTATGGGCAGAACTCTATGTCGTCGGACAACACTCAACCGCATTGGCGACAAAAATTTTACTATTGGAGGGTGGTAGCGTTTGCGGCGAGGGCGGCACAGCAAGAGGAGTAACAATTCGTTTTCGTCTTCTATACACCCAAACACCAAGTAGAACTATGAACGTTGACCACCCGACCACACCTAGAGTTAGGGTCACGAGATTGATGAGGAAAACAATGGGGGATACTGTGGGGTAGAAGTCTAAGGCGAGACCGTAGGCGCTTCCGTAGTAGTTGAAGAACCAGTGCAGGAGTATTGGAGCTTGAGCGCCGTAAAGTAGATACGCCAAGCCGAAGGCTAAGCCGACTAGAGTTGCTGTCGTGAATTTCCCAAGTCCCCAAGGGTGTCCCACATGAACCCATCCGAAAACCGATGATGTAATGATGATCATGATCCATTCAGCTAGACTGATTCCTCGGATGCCAAACTCGCTAACCGTCTTCACACCAAGCGACTTTTTCGCCTTGTCAGGGAACAGCGGAATCAAGAAAGCGACTTTCAAAGCATGTCCTACCGACCAACTCGCCACGGTTTTTCTTTTCACCAAAAACAAATAAGCAATAAGGAAAACGCCGATTGTGCTTATGCGAAAGCCGATCTCTTCGACTAGCGCAAGAAGGGTTCCGCCTATGAAAAATGTTTCAAATCGGCTTTCCCACTCGGGCGGAGAACCAGTTGGAATGCCAACCGACTCCTGAAAAGAGCTTATCGTAATAACGGCGGTGAGCAGCATACTCGTTATGATGGGCATGGCGAACAGGTTGTTGTTAAAGAATTTGGTGAATGGACGTGAGAGACCTTTTCTGACCATGTCGTGAAGGCTTTCTCTGGATATCCAAGCGCCAGCAAAGCAGAGGGCATACACACCCAAAAGGAACAGAAAAGCTAGCCCAACGTTGATTGTCACGGGAACAAAAAAGTAGAGTGTCATGAACAGTTCGACTGGAAGCGCTAACAGATGACCTGTACTAAAAGCTGACCCCTCAGGGGTGAAAAAGAACAGTACCAGTCCCAAGGGTATCGACAAGAGATATGAGAAAACAAGAAAAAGAACTGTAATGATAAGAGCTGCCGCGAGAAAGATTTTGATGTCTAACTTCACCTCGTTTTGTGCCACCATGAGACGCTCCAACGATCTGATTTGATATTCACATCAAGCTTCACGCTTGTTGTTAATTAACCTTAACTACGTCTAATTCTGATCGGCGAAAGAATCTATGATTTATTTGATTGAAATGATAGATTGCGGCTTGCTCCTATGAGTTCTCTTCAAACTACAATGGTGGTAGATTTGTTTCACTAAAACATCCCAAATGTTATCTTCTCGTATACTGTCCGAGGAATCACTGGACGCTATCCATTACGCTACTCTTGAAGCCTTGGAGAAAACTAGAATAGTGGTGGAAAGCGATAAGGCCTTGAAAATACTGGAGGAGGAAGGATGCACAGTGGATTACCGTAAGCATCTTGCTCTGATCCCGCCACATGTTGTAAAGGAGGATCTGATGAGAAAACCTAAGAACATCACGCTTTATGCAAGGAATCCATGCGAACAAACTTACGCGCTGAAGACTAAGAACTCATTCAAGGGAATTCACTGAAACAAAATCCATTCTGCTATTCAAATATACGATAACTAATAATTGAGGTGGTGGGGTCACCGAATTTTCCTTCACTTCAAAAACTATATAAACAACAAGGTTGAGTGTTAATATCTAAGTTTAGGAGAAAGGGACCTATGGCAGAAGATGTATTGAAGAAACTTAAGGAAGCGGTTATGAACTACGATGTTGAGGGAGCGGTTGAAGCCTCCAAAGAAGTGATCAAAACTGGTTCTGACCCCCTTAAAGCGATTGAACAGGGCCTGGGAGAAGGTCTGAAAATCGTTGGGGAAAAATTTGGAGCTGGCGAACTCTTCCTTCCAATGTTGATGATAGCAGCTCAAGCCATGAAGGAATCTCTAGCCGTACTGGAGCCCGCGTTGGCAAAAGGAGTCTCAAGAAAGGTTACAGGCAAGGTTGTCATCGGAACCGTCGAAGGAGACATCCATGATATCGGCAAAAGCATCGTCGCTGCAATGCTCACTGCAAACGGCTTCGAAGTACACGACATCGGATGCGATGTTCCAACCTCAAAGTTCATTGAAAAGGTGAAAGAAGTAAACCCGGACATCATCGGAATGTCAGCCCTTTTGACAACTACCATGCCAAAGATGACCGAGGTTATTGACGCACTCAAGAAGGAGGGGCTCAGGGGAAAAGTGAAGGTGATCGTGGGAGGCGCCCCGGTTTCAGCTGCTTGGGCCGAACAGATAGGAGCCGACACTTACGGTGAAGACGCCATGGCAGCTGTTGATGTTGCCAAAAAATTGGTAGGCAAATAGAAGGAGCGCCTTTTTCCTCCAAGGGTTGGGATAAAGGAAAATATTTTAGTGATAACTTTGCAGTGAAAGTCGAAGTCTGTCAAACCCGTGGTTTTGAGAGACATAGAGCAAAAATGAAGGATATGAGAAGGAAAACTGCGGTAGATTAAATTGGTTAGAGCAAGCTTAAACCTACTGTCAAAAACCGAATTAGACTATATCCACAATGCGACATTGGAAATCTTGGAAAACCCTGGACTGCTAGTTCCAAGTAAACGAGCCCTAGAGATTTTAGAGAAGGCTGGAGCTAACGTTGACTACGAAAAAACTTGTGTAACCATACCCTCGCATGTCGTTGAGGAAGCCCTGAAAAAGGCTCCGAAAACCATAAAATATTGTGCAAGAAACCCCAAATACGATTTTACGCTTGAAAAAAAGGAAATACACTTCACAACAGACGGATATGGCGTTTACATAAGAGACTTTGAAACAGGAGATCGAAAGAAATCAACGTCCGCAGACCTCGCCAAGTGGGCTGTGCTGGCAGACTCCCTAAACATGATCCACGTTTTCTGGCCATCAATTGCGCCCGCCGACATACCAGACGCCGTGGCGGGGCTCCACTCACTGACTATATCCCTAAACAATACAGAGAAGCATGTCGAAGGCGATGCATACACCGCTAGAGATGCCCAGTACGAAATTGAGGTTGCAGCCGCCATCGTTGGGGGCAAGGAAGAGTTAAAGAAGAGACCAATCATCTCAGCAGTTCAGTGTCCAATTGCTCCTCTTGGATTTGATAAAGGATTAATAGAAGCCGTTATAGAGTTCGCTAAGGCGGGTGTTCCAGTTGTCCCATTATCTATGCCTTTAGCTGGCGAAACGGGACCAGTTACACTAGCAGGAACACTTGTTATCAACAACGCTGAAGTTTTAGGAAGTCTCGTCATCTCCGAGTTCGCCAACCCTGGAGCACCCGTGCTATATGGCGGATGTCCCGGCAACATAGACTTCAAAACTGGAATGCTTGCGGAATCACCAGAGGGAGGGTTGCTCAACGCATCCCTTGCGCAGTTAGCCCGCTATTACAACCTACCAAGTGAGGTTTGCGGTAGCTGTTCAGATTCAAAGGTTCTGGATGCCCAAGCCGCTTACGAGAGAACCATTAGCCTTTTCCCTGTGATGCTTTCTGGCCCAGACATCATCTGTGGTATGGGCGGGTTAGAAATAGCCAAGACAATGGTCCCGGAGCTTTTGGTCATTGACAACGAAATCTTGGAAAGCATGCTCAGAGTTGTCCGCGGATATGAGATAAACGATGATACTTTGGCATTAGACATCGTCCGCAAGGTCGGACCCGGCGGCCATTATCTGGCGGAAAAGCACACTCTCAACAATTTTCTGAAGGAACACTGGGTGCCAAAAATCAGCGATCGGAAACCATACGATACGTGGGAGAAAGCAGGTGCAAAGGACATCGTTAAAGTGGCAAAAGAAAAGGTTAAGGAAATCTTAGCTACCCATAAGCCTGAGCCTATCCCTAAGGACGTTCAGAAAGAAATCTCTCAAATCCTGAAAAGATATGAGAAAGAAGTCTTAGGATAGAGCTAGGGCAACCAGCTTTACAACGACAGAACCAAGTAATACATATTACATGAGAAAACAGTACTCTACAAACCATAGATATCGACTTCTCTAAAGGGCAGCTTCGACAAGCTTGGCAATAATTATTATATTAAGTCAGAATTCTATTGTGAAGAGAAAAATGGAAGAATTAATCACCGTAACGTTTGAACCCGAGGGGCGTAGGGTAAGGGTACCGCCTCGAACCACCATATTCCAAGCGGCAAGCGAAGCTGGCATCGGGATCAGAACTGAATGTGGTGGAGAAGGAACCTGCGGAAAATGTAGGGTTATCGTCAAGAATAAGAACGCCGTAAGTGAAGTGACGGACGCTGAGACGACCCATTTATCCCCAAGGGAAATTGATTTAGGTTACAGGCTGGCTTGCTGTACAGTCCTTAAGCAAAACGTTACAGCGATGGTCCCTGAGGAAAGCAGAATCGGAGCGCGTAAGATCCAGATTAGTGGTATGGAAAGACCCGTACCGTTAAACCCGTCAGTTAAGAAATTTCACGTCTTGTTACCGAAGCCCACGCTGTCTGATGTTAGGCCGGATTTCAAAAGACTCCTCGATCATTTGGAACATGCGTTTGGCCTTGAAAAATTGGAAATTGACTACGAACTTCTAAGGAAATTGCCTGATATTCTCCGCGATGCAAATTGGGACTTCACAGTTACAATCTGGAACGATCGCGTAATTATCGCGGTTGAAGCAGGAGACACCTCGGATAAACTCTTAGGGTTAGCCATAGACATTGGTACGTCGAAAATAGTTGGCTATGTTGTCGACCTAATGACTAGTCAAACTGTGGGTATAGGATCTATTGAAAACCCACAAATTATGCACGGTGAGGACGTTATATCGCGGATTACGTTTGCCATGGCTGGTAATGAACAGCTTAGGGTGCTGCAAAAATTAGCAGTTGAAGGAGTAAATGACGTTCTACACGAAGCGTGCACCCAAGCGAATGTTGATCCGGATGACATTTATGAAGCAACAGTAGCCGGGAACACAGCCATGCATCACTTTCTATTAGCTATTCAACCAAAATACCTAGCCCTTTCACCATATACGCCGGCTGTGAAGAGATCAATAAGCGTTAAAGCTCGAGAGTTGGGCATAAAAATCCATCGAAATGGTGTTGTTTATGTTTTACCGATCATAGCGGGTTTTGTCGGCGCAGACGCTGTTGGAGATGTCTTGTCCAGCGGGATTCACGAGTCCAAGGAACTCTCTCTACTTTTGGATATAGGAACAAACACGGAAGTTTTTGTTGGTAACGCCGAAGATATTTTGTCTTGTTCCTGTGCCTCAGGTCCAGCTTTTGAGGGAGCCCACATCAAACATGGAATGAAAGCTGTAACCGGCGCAATCGAAAAGGTAAGTATCAGCACAGACGCATACGAAGTTGAATACGAAACAATAGGTGATGTGAAGCCAGTGGGCTTGTGCGGGTCTGCAATGGTTGATGTTGTAGCTGAAATGTTAAAGAGAGGAATCATAAATCATCATGGAAGATTTAGCCCTAACATAAAAACACCACGACTGAAAACGGTTAATAACGTCCCAGAATTTGTTCTGGCATGGGAAAAGGAAACTGCAACTAGAAAAGAGATTACGGTTACACAGAAAGACATTAATGAGATACAGCTGGCGAAGGCCGCGATGTTTACAGGCTGCTCAATTTTGATGAAGAGGAAGAGCGCGAAGAGGGAAGACCTCGACCGAGTTTTCATTGCAGGCGCGTTTGGAAATTACATCAACCCTGAAAACGCAAAGTTCATCGGGCTAGTGCCCGACGTGCCAACAGAGAAGATAAAGTTTGTCGGCAACACAGCGGTAACCGGCGCCAAAATGGCTCTAATATCGAGGGAGGCAAGGGAAACCGCTGAGACTCTCTCGAGGAGAATTCGATATCTCGAGCTTGCAATTGACCCTGATTTTAGCCAAGAATTTACTTATGCCTTGGTTATTCCACACAAAGATTTAGATAGATTTCCATCAGTCAAAGAACATTTAGAGAGGCTCAAATAGAATCTTTAGCGCATTGGCTTGGGCTAGAAATCCTTTTTCACCCTTTCATGAAGAACAGTCGCAACTGTTACGTGCTCACAATAGCAAACTTACGCTATTCGGTAAAGGGGATGTTTTCTATCGAGTGCCACCTTCTTTTCAAAGAGAAGATAGCCATAAGCAGCGTCTGTCATCGCGATAACTGGAAAAACATACCCTGCGTCCTCTGCTGGCCCGTACAAAACGAAGTCTGCTCCAACCGCTGCGGCGATAACGCATGCAGATGCAACGGCTGGCTTCACCGCTTGTTTTCCAAACTTTGTCTTTAAACCTTTCCACAGGCTAACCGCGTTGTGCGCTCCGCAGCCAACGGGCAAACCGAATTCATTCTTTAGTTCAAAGGAGGCGCGGCATGCCATCCCTAGGCCTGGAATGTCAAGGACGCACGTATCGAGTAAAGGTCTGTCGATGCCCACTTCGCGAGTTACCTCTAGGAGCTTCTTGATAGCTTTGATTCGACCAGTCGTCGTGAACTCCTTCGGGTTGTAAGCGAGGAGGAGAGCATTCCTCAGACCTGTTTCCTTAATTTTCTCAATTTCCTCTTGTTTGTACTCTAGGATTAGCGAGTTGTAGACAACTCTGTCGATTAGCCCAACTTCACTTGCATACTCTAGCCCCGCTATTTTCGCGTCAGGGGTCGGTCCGTCCATCAGAATAGGAGCATCCGTGACGCTTGCCGTGAACTCGACGAATTTTTTCATGGTATCCGGCGTAGCTCCCACAACATCTAGCATACAAGGGTTTCCGGTTTTATCAGAAATCTCCTCTTGACCATTGATTACCTCTTCTGCTTGCTTTCGGTCGAAGTCTCCGGTTTTCTCGTCACGAAAGATTTTGTGACCGTGATAGAAAATTGTTCCTACTAAGACTGTGGGGTTTTGCCCGGGGATTCCCCCTACTTTGACTCCTCCTATGTTGATTGTTTGTTGTTTGCTCTTATATTCAAACAGATCATGAACCTCCTTTTCCTTAATATTCCCTTTCATTTCTACTTAAATCTAAGCCTAAATCTTTTAGCTCTTTCCTAACCCCGTTGTATATATTTAAGCATTTTCTTGACGGTTTCCCTGTCTTGGTGTCACAGCATTCCTGATATTTCATGCCTATCGGTGGGTCTGCAATTTTATCAACATACTTTGAAGCTAGGTTTTTCACGATTTCGTTAGCGTCTTCTCTTTTCATCCCAGCAGCAGCGTAAGCCACCTCGGCCGCGAATCTTGGCTCTACCGGTGTCAAGTAATCTTCCCGCCTGCCCTTTGCTATTCCTCCTGTCTCCATGGAGACACCGGATGTTATAGCCGCCGTATACTGCGCCGCCATCTCATATAGAGACATTTTTGTGCATGGTCCAGCAGCCGTATAGTCGTAATAAAGTGCCAACAAGTGGGTGTTTCTGCTGATCGCTTGGGCATAAACGCTAGCCACCCACAAAAGTTCCGGCATGCTGCTGGCTATGTGTTTGATGTGAATCGGAAAGGCGAGGAACCATCCTGCCTGATATACGAGGGCTCCCATCAAGTGGTAGGCAACGGTCACGACCGCTGTACCTTCAGGTCCGCCGCAGTAACCGCCAAATATAGGTCCAAAGATTGCGGCTGTGGGAAGGCCTAGAGACATTAAGGCACACGCTCTGTTGAGGAGGTCGAAGTTTGTTTTGAGCTCTGCAAGTGTGGCAACCATATATCCGTCTGTTGGCCTGAGACCGTATTCTGGGTGTAGTCCTGCGACTAACGCTATTGCTGAATCGGCGGTTGCGATGGAGTTCATAAT
>Ga0224501_10001501_pt1 | contig 18099 bp, 21 predicted proteins | sample SF_Oct11_sed_USG_4_FD_169105 | JGI IMG/M metagenome (GOLD analysis project Ga0224501, IMG submission 169105) | Sediment microbial communities from San Francisco Bay, California, United States - SF_Oct11_sed_USGS_8_1 | ecosystem: Environmental > Aquatic > Marine > Sediment | place: USA... | reverse complement strand
CATATATAAGGTGTCTATCGGACGGTTATGGAGAAAATATAGTGTAAATCAGGGAGATATCTATTAAATGCGGGTAAATGCGGGGTTGGGTCAGGCAAATGTTTGCAGGGTGCCCGTCAATTCAGAAATATTGCCAATATGATGTTTTTGCAGGTAGTCCTGCAGTTCCTGATTGATCTGCTGGCAAACGAGGGGATCGTAGAACAGGGCTGTTCCTATCCCGATGGCAGAAGCGCCGGCGATTAGAAATTCGAGTGCATCCTGTGCCGTGGTTATCCCGCCCTGACCAATAATCGGGATATTATGTTGTTTGCAGACCTGATACACCTGATGCACCTTGAGAAGTGCAACCGGTTTGATGGCAGGACCGGAAAGTCCGCCCTGATTATTACCCAGTACCGGCTGGCGTTTTTCAATGTCTATAGCCATACCCATCAAGGTATTGATAACAGCAAATGCATCGGCACCGGCATCAATACATTTTTTTGCATTTTCAGCGATACTCGTCTGGTTGGGTGAAAGCTTGGCAATTAACGGTTTTTTTGTTGCAGAACGGCAGGCTGCAACAACACGTGCAGACATGTCAGGATCATTACCAAAGACAACACCGCCTTCCTTGACGTTGGGACAGGAAATATTGATCTCGATAGCATCAATGGGAGAGTCATCAAACAGGCGTGTAACTTCAGTATATTCCTCGATTGTGGAACCGGAAACATTCGCAATAAAGCGTGTCTCGGAGAAATCAAGCGTAGGTAAAATGTTGTTAACAACATGACTGGCACCGGGATTTTGCAAGCCTATAGAATTAAGCATCCCCATTGGTGTTTCATAAACCCGATGTGGTTTGTTGCCCATCCTGGGTTCAAGCGTTGTTCCTTTCAGACAAATCGCGCCGACATCCTGATTGGAAAAACCTTCGATACGTGTGTATTCCTCACCAAAACCAACGCAGCCGGACAGCAGAACCAGCGGATTTGCCAGCTCAAGCCCGCAAAAATTGATAGCAAGGGATTTGTGATTATTCGAAGCCAAACAAGTGTTCCTGTTTCCAGATAACTGTATTATTGTCTTTTTTGATTTAACTGTCAGCAATAACTGTTAAAAAACGGAAGCTCACATGTTTCATATTGTGTTATTTGAACCTGAAATCCCGCCGAATACCGGTAATATTATTCGATTATGTGCCAATACCGGCATGTCTTTGCATTTAATCGAGCCGCTGGGATTTGATCTGGATGACAAGCGCCTGCGTCGCGCCGGCCTTGATTATCATGAGTTTGCCGAAGTTGCACGCTATCCGGATCTGGATAGTTTCATCAGGCAAGTAAAGCCTGAAAAGATTTATGCTGTTTCTACCAAGGGCAAGACAAGTTATACAGACATCAATTTTTCAGAAGGAGATGTCTTGTTGTTTGGTCCTGAAACACGCGGCTTGCCAACAACAATACTGGATAGTATGCCACCGGGAACAGTATTAAGAATTCCGATGCTACCGGATAGCCGGAGTATGAATTTATCCAATGCGGTTGCTGTTATTGTTTATGAGGCATGGCGCCAGAATGGTTTTAAGCAATAAGCACAACATTTTTCTATGCTTCTGATTTTTGTTCACGTCCAAGTAACAAGTGCACGGCATCTCTGGCAGTAATTTTATTATTAAGCACATTACTAACTTGCTGTGTAATCGGCATTTCAATGTTGTATTTTTGAGCTAATCCAAGTGCTTCTTCGGTAGTTTGAATACCTTCAACGGTTTGTTTGATCTCATCCAGTGCCTGCTGCATTGTTTTTCCCTGAGCAAGTGCCAGACCAAGCCGTCGATTACGTGACTGATTGTCGGTACATGTCAGCACCAGATCACCCAACCCGGCAAGTCCCATAAAGGTTTCCTTTTTTCCACCCAGAGCAATACCTAACATCATGATCTCATGTAGTCCGCGTGTAATCAGTGCTGAACGGGTGTTGGCACCAAAACCGAGACCATCGGCAATGCCGGCGGCTATCGCAAGCACGTTTTTAATCGCGCCACCAATCTCGACACCAATGATGTCATCACTGGTATAGGCACGCATACTTTCGCCATGTAACCAGCCAGCGAGTTGTTCTGCAAATGCCGGGTTGTTGGAAGCCACAGTCAGTGCTGTTGGTAAACCTTGCGCAACCTCTTGTGCAAAGGTAGGCCCTGATATCACGGCCATAATGTGCTGGTTGCCGAGTTTTTCCTCCACAATTTCATGGATCAGTTTTTTAGAATCAGGTTCGATACCTTTGGTTGCCCAGATAACCGGTTTGTTTTTTAGTGTCGAAATAATTTGTTCTAGAACATGACGAAATGCATGGCTTGGAACCGCGATCAGGCAATTGGAAGCGCGTTCAACACAGTCAGAAACATCAGAAACAGGGTGCAGGTTTTCAGGAAAGCTGATACCGGGAAGATGCTGGCGGTTTTCCTTCTGTTGCTGCAATGTTTCAATGTGGGGCGTATTATGACCCCAAAGATACACATCATGCCCGTTACGTGCGAGCAAAATAGCCAGCGCAGTTCCCCATGAACCTGCGCCTAATATAGAAAAAGAGGTTTTGTCTGAATCACTCATCAACGTTTATCTGATAATGATGAGTCTGTAATTATAGCTCTTTAATGTGCTTTTTGTTGACCGGCTTGCTGCTGTTGTTGCAGGTACAGGGCATCAAAATTAATCGGTGCCAATACAAGCTGAGGGAAACTGCCCTTGGTAACAAGTTCGGAAACTACTTCACGTGCATACGGGAACAGCATATTCGGACAATAACTACCTAGCATAGGGCCCATGTGTTCATCGGGTACATTATCAATGTAAAAGATACCGGCCTGTTGTACTTCAACCAGATAGGCAGTCTTTTCTTTCATCTTAACTGTAACAGTCAGAGATAAAACCACTTCAAAAACCTTTTCATCAAGCTTGTTGCTTTTGGATGCAACATTAAGCGTCATTTCAGGTTGACCATTTTCCTTGAAAATATTTGGTGAGTTAGGTGTTTCGAAAGAAACATCCTTGATATAGAGTCTCTGTATGGCGAATTGTGTATCTGGTATCCCGCCTGCTTTTTCTTGCTCTGACATAATATTTACCTTCTTCAAAAAATTAAAATCGACTTACGAAATACCGAGCATCTCATCAAGCTTATCGTCAAACTCCAGTTCTGATAAGTCATCAAATCCACCCACATGATAATCATCTATAAAAATCTGAGGTACGGATGTTCTGCCGCTACGTGATTCCATTTCACTGCGATATTCAGGCTGTTGATCGATTCGGATATCAATATAATCAACATTCTTTTTATCAAGCAGCTGGCGAGCCCGTGAACAATAAGGACACACAGCGGTACTGTAAATTACAACTTTGGACATGTTTTTAAGCCTTGTTAATCGGAAGATTGGCGTTTTTCCATGCCATGATTCCTCCGCCCATATTAAATACTTTTTCAAAACCATTTTTTGAAAGCAGGGAGCAAATTGTCATAGAACGCTGACCACTACGACAATTAACAATCACAGGTCTATTCTTGTATTTCTCGAGTTCTTTTAATTTTCCTTCAACACTTTTGAGAGGAATGTGAATGGAATTAAGAATATGACCTTCATTAAATTCCTTTTCTTCGCGCACATCCAGAATGATAGCGTTGTCATGGTTAATCATTTGTGTGGCAAGAGTGGGTTCGACATTCTTTATGCCGCTCATACCTTGTGACATCATGTCCTTGGCCAACATAAAAATAATAATTGCCAAGGCAATAAACAGATACCAGTTGTTAGCTACAAATTCAGGAAATTTGTCCATAGAAATACATTGACCCTTCTTTATTTGGGGAATCGTGTCTGGTTCCGGATTTGGGAAACTACATGCCCAGAGAACAGAACACTTCACGCATCATGCTTATAAGGCGCAATGTGCGTGCATCACCGACTTTATAATAAACGCGGTTGGCATCTTTGCGGGATGTCAGGATCCCCTTGTCGCGCAGGATTGCAAGATGTTGTGAGATATTGCTTTGCGATGTTCCGACATGCTCTACAATGTCCTGCACACTGACTTCAGTATCACCCAGAGTGCAGAGAATTTTAAGACGGAGCGGATGGGACATGGCTTTAAGAGAACGTGATGCACGCTCAATATCTTCATCACGTGTTATTAAAGACTCAATTTCACTTTCGATTGCCATCATGCTTGTTTACTGTCCTTGAAAATATAACGGGAATTATCCACTACCTACTGCCTTTATTACTATTACATTATACAATAATGTACCGTTTGAGAACCCATTAATTGATAAAATGAACCCGGTACGTACGCATAGTGGTACACTATAGACAACGCCAGATGCTCATTATTTCTATATATTTCAGATAATTATATAATATGCCACTACCACATAGACCTATAGTTCTGATAATCCTCGATGGTTGGGGATACAGTGAATCAGACCATTACAATGCCATTGCCTGTGCCAAAAAACCGGTATGGGATCGCCTTTGGTCACAATTTCCACATAGTTTTTTGCATACATCCGGTGCTGAAGTTGGCTTACCTGCTGATCAGATGGGCAATTCCGAAGTAGGACACCTGAATTTGGGGTCTGGCCGGGTTGTTTATCAGGAATTTACCCGTGTCAGTCGTGCCATTCGAACCGGCTCGTTTTTCAAGAACCTGACACTGACCAACGCGGTTGATAAGGCCATTTCTACTGGTAAGGCCATCCACATACTGGGACTGTTGTCCCCCGGTGGTGTCCACAGCCATGAGGAACATATTCATGCCATGGTTGAGTTGGCAGTGAAGCGCGGATGCGAAAAAGTATACCTGCATGCATTTCTTGATGGTCGTGATACGGCACCAAAGAGTGCTGAAAATTCGATTGAGCTTATGGAGGAAAAAATCAAATCCATAGGTGGTGGTCAGATCGTCTCCATTATTGGTCGTTATTATGCAATGGATCGTGATCATCGCTGGCCAAGAGTTAAGGCAGCTTATGATTTAATTACCTCCGGTATTAGTGAGTTTCAGGCACCTGATGCAAAGACAGGTCTAACCATGGCCTATGAGCGCGATGAAACTGATGAGTTTGTAAAATCAACCGCGATTATGCCGGAAGGAGCACAACCTGTTCGCATGGAAGACGGTGATATTATTGTTATGATGAACTATCGCTCGGATCGTGCAAGACAGATCACTCGTCCGTTTATTGAGCCTGACTTTGACATGTTTGATATGGAACACAGGCCAAAGCTGGGTGATTTCGTCAGCCTGACAGAATACAGTGCTGATTTTGATGCACCGGTCGCATTCCCTCCGGAACGTTTACAGAATGTGTTTGGTGCCTATATCTCAAAGCTGGGTATGCATCAGTTGCGTATTGCTGAAACTGAAAAATATGCACATGTCACTTTCTTTATGAATGGCGGTGAAGAGGAACCTTTTGAATGGGAAGACCGTATTCTGGTTCCTTCTCCGGATGTAGCCACATATGATTTGCAGCCGGAAATGAGTTCAACTGAATTAACAGACAAACTGGTTGAAGCGATTGAAAGCGGTCAATATGATTCTATTATCTGCAACTATGCAAACCCGGATATGGTTGGGCATACCGGTAACTTTGAGGCTACCATTCAGGCTATTGAGGCATTGGATAAATGTTTGGGTCGGGTAATGGAAGCATTGAAAAAGGTGGATGGTGAAGCATTAATTACAGCCGATCACGGCAATGCGGAGCAAATGCGTAATCCGGAAACAGGTCAGCCGCATACAGCACATACAACCAATGTGGTGCCATTTATCTATTTTGGTCATCGTAATGTAAAGATGGCTGAAAATAATGGTGCCTTGTCAGATGTTGCACCCACTATGCTGGAATTAATGGGTTTGGAACAGCCATCCCAAATGACAGGACACTCGCTAGTTAATCTGGTTAAATGAAAAAACTGATCACCAGTCTTCATTATAATTTTTCCCTGCTGTTTCTTGTTACTGTTTACCTTTATTCTGCAAATGTTTTTTCTGATCAGGCTGAACAACAGCAAAGACTGGAACAACTGAAATCAGAAATTAATAGTCTGCACTCGGATATCAAGGGGGCAAAACAACAAAAAAGTGAACTTGAGCAACAACTTTATTCGTCTGAAAAAGAAATCAGTCAGATCATCTCCAGCCTTAAATTCATGGATGATGAAATAAAAACAAAAATTGAAAAACTAACTGACCTGAAATGGGAAGAGCAACAACAAACCAAAAAACTTGAAAAGAACAGACTGATTCTGGCAAAACAATTACGCTCGAGTTATGTAACCGGTAGACAGGAGTATATGAAACTGCTTCTCAATCAGGATGACATTTATCTTTTGGGTCGCATCATTTCCTATTATGAATATTTTGGCAAGGCACGTGCTGAAGAGATTCGATCAATCAAGTCAACAATAGAAGACATAAAGAATTTAAGAAAAGTGATATGGGAAAAAACCGGTGAACTTGAAATATTAAGACAGGAACAAACAGCAAAAAAGGAACAGCTTGATTCAGAACAGCAAAGTAAACGTACCATACTGGCCAAACTGGATCATGATATTGAATATAAAGGTGGACGCGTAAAGCAGTTAAATGAAGATGCGCGTGAACTGGAAAAATTTATTGAAAGATTACGTCAGGTGCTGGCTGATATACCAGATCAGGCAGGAGGACAGATTCCGTTTTCCAGATTCAAGGGACAGCTTACCTGGCCAACACAAGGCAAATTAAAGGAAAAATTTGGCCAACATCGTCAGCAGGGAAAGATGAAGTGGAACGGTGTTGTGATTGGGGCAAAACAGGGACAAAGTGTGCGGGCAATCTACCATGGTCGGGTCGTATTTTCTGACTGGATGCGTGGCTACGGGATGCTGCTGATCCTCGATCATGGCAATGGATTTATGAGTCTTTACGGGCATAACCAGAGTCTTTTCCGTAATGTCGGGGACTGGATATCCGCCGGTGAGGAGATTGCCAGTGTCGGTGATAGCGGTGGCAACAGCGACAGCGGTCTTTATTTTGAAATCCGTCACAAAGGCAAACCGGTGAACCCGGCATTATGGTGCAAGCGCTAGGGCTGTAATTCGGGCAGATTGCTTTGTCTGTTCTATTATCAGTGTTATGCTTTCCCGATGTACAAATATTATAAGGAACTCTCGTTCAGGAGCAGGGTATGAATTCCAAATGGCGTAGTTTGACAGTTTTGATTACCGGCATGGTGCTGGGTCTGGTATTGGCACTGGGTCAGGGTGTCTGGGCCGAGCGTGAAACATTAAATGGATTACCTCTGCCATTGGATGAACTCAAGGCATTTACCCAGGTTTTCTCCAAGATCAAGAGTGATTATGTTGAGCAGGTAGACGATCGTCAGCTGTTAAAAGATGCTATTCGCGGCATGCTGAACGGCCTTGATCCCCATTCTACCTATCTTGATGAAACCGCTTACAAGGATCTGCGCATCGGCACCACAGGTGAGTTTGGTGGACTTGGTATCGAGGTGGGTATGGAAGATTCATTCGTCAAGGTCATTGCACCGATTGATGATACGCCGGCACAGCGTGCGGGTGTGAAATCCGGTGATTTGATTATTCGTCTGGATGAAACACCGGTGAAGGGATTGTCCCTGACGGATGCCGTTAAACTCATGCGTGGTAAACCGGGTACAGATATTCTGTTGACCATTGTGCGTGAAGGCGAGGAAAAGCCGCTCAAGATCACAATCACACGTGCGGTTATCAAGGTAAAAAGCGTCAAGCAAAAAACACTGGAAAAAGGTTATGGCTATTTGCGTATTACCCAGTTCCAGGCGCGTACCGGTGAAAACCTGCTTGATGCTATCAGCGAACTGAAAAAGGAAAACAATAATGACCTGAAAGGTGTCATTCTTGATTTACGTAATAACCCGGGTGGTGTATTGAGTGCCGCAGTTGCTGTGTCAGATGCCTTCCTGACAGAAGGATTGATTGTTTATACCAAGGGGCGTCAGGAAGATTCACAACTGAAATTCAATGCCACCCCCAGTGATATGCTGAAAGGCAAACCGGTCATTGTACTGGTCAACGGTGGTTCGGCCTCTGCTTCAGAAATTGTTGCCGGTGCATTGCAGGATCACAAGCGCGCTATCATCATGGGCAAGCGCACTTTTGGTAAGGGTTCGGTACAAACCATTATGCCAATGAGTACTGAAACAGCACTTAAGCTGACAACAGCACGTTATTACACACCTTCCGGTCGTTCAATTCAGGCAGAAGGCATTGAGCCGGATATCACATTGGAAGATGTCAGGGTTGCGAAAGTGGATACCAGTGACTTCAGTATGATCAAGGAAGCTGACCTGAGTGGCCATCTTGATAACGGTAATAGTAAAAAACAGAAATCTGACAGTAAAGACAAAAAGGAAGAGCTCTCACTGGCAAGTAAGGATTACCAGTTATATGAAGCATTGAATTTGCTTAAGGGTATGCAGATACTGCATTCGCGTAATAACAAATAACGCATTAAGGAAACCGGGTGATAACAAGAACAACCCTCTTTCTCCTGCTCATTTTTACCGGCAGTCTTTGTACTGCCGGCTCATCTGATATTTCAACACCTGTTATCAGTATTATTATTGATGATATGGGTAACCAGCACAAAACGGGTTATCGTGCAGTGAAATTACCCGGAGCGGTTGCCTGCGCCTTTCTTCCACATGCTCCTTTTACCCACAAACTTGCTGTGATGGCACATAGTTATAATAAAGAAGTTATGTTGCACGCACCCATGCAAGCCAAGGGGAATAATAATCTGGGCCCTGGCGGCTTAACGCTTGACATGTCACAGGAGCAGTTTTTAAAAACTCTGCGTGAAGATATTGAGGCAGTGCCACATGTAACCGGTATCAGTAATCACATGGGTAGTTTGTTGACTGAACATCCGGATCACATGGTTTGGTTAATGGGCGAAATTAACCGCTACGGTAACCTGTTCTTTTTTGACAGCAAAACCACCAGCAAAAGTGTTGCCAGCCGCGTAGCGGGTGATTTTGGTATTCCTAATATTGAACGTGATGTATTTTTGGATAACATTCTTAAAGAAGAAGAAATCGAAAAGCAGTTTAAAAGGCTGATTAAAATAGCTAAAACAAAAGGCAGTGCGGTAGCAATTGGTCATGCCTATGCACCGACACTGGATTTTCTGGAAAAGGAATTGTTAAAGCTGGATCAACATGGCGTTAAACTGATTCCGCTTTCCCGCATGATTGAATACCGCAAACGGAGCCAAACACCATGGCAAGTGTCCTTATCCCCCTTGCACAAGGCTGTGAAGAACTAGAAGCCATCACGGTTATTGATTTAATGCGTCGTGCCGGTATAGAGGTTATTTCTGCCGGACTTGATGACAAACCGGTCAAAGCCAGTCGTGGCACCGTAATCGTACCGGATACCACGCTCGATGAAGCACTGAAAAAGGAATACGACATGATTGTGTTGCCCGGTGGTTTACCCGGCGCCGATCATCTGGATAATGACTCACGTATTCAAAACCGGTTAAAACAAATGGCAAGCCAAAACAAATATACTGCCGCGATTTGTGCTGCACCAAAAGTATTGGCCAGTGCCGGTTTGCTTTCCGGAAAACAGGCCACCAGTTTCCCCGGTGTGCTCGAAGCACTTAACCTGCCAGATATAAAACTATCGACACAACCGGTTGTGACTGACGGTAAGGTGATTACCTCGCGCGGCCCCGGCACTGCAATGGATTTCGCACTCGACCTGATTGAAAAGCTGGTGGGGAAAGTAAAGCGGGAGGAAGTCGAGTCAGGTTTACAGCGTTCCTGACAATGATAAGTTTGAAACAAGCAATACAATTACAGATTTATATTGTTTTATTAATCATGTTATTCGGTTGCTCAAGAGATCAGCACGATCATCCTGATTTAATCACAGGAAAGGACTTGTTCAACTATCACTGTGCTGAATGTCATGGTAAAGACGGTACTGGCAGGATCGTTGATCTTATCCCGGCCAATATACTGACAACAAAAAACCAGAGAGAGATTATAGAGTTCATCACCAACTCGGAACAGCATGATCGAATGCCGATATTCAAAACCATGCCCGAGAAAGAGGCCAGGAAGATTGCATCCCGCCTGTTTGAATTAAGAAACTTATACGACAAGGCAGGAAGAAAAGAAAAAAAATTCAGGGAATTATTACTGGAGCCCTAGCAAAGATTGTTATCTTTCCCGAGGCCAAACAGAAAGTAAAATAGTCGCACCCAATCCGCCCAGTAACCAGCTCACCAGCGGTGCATTGCCAAGCATGAGTGGTGCAAAACCATCAAGTGCGAGCAGGATAGCTGAGCTGACAATCAAACCGGTACCGGTGATGGTGGCAAATGTGCGTTGATTGGCGCGCCTGATTTCCTTTTTTATATTTTCCAGTTCTTTGGATTTCCATTTGATTTCCAGAGTGCCGTCCTGCATTTGCTGGAGTGTCTTGTGCAACAGCAATGGAATCTCAGGTAGTTTTTCCGCCCATAGCGGGACATTGGTTTTTAACGAATTCATCAGTCCACGCAAACCGATGTTTTCACTCATCCAGCGTTCAAGGAAGGGTTTGGCAGTTTGCCATAGATCCAGGTCGGGATAGAGCTGTCGTCCAAGGCCTTCAATATTTAACAGTGTCTTTTGCAGTAAAACGAGTTGCGGCTGTATTTCCATATCAAAACGACGTGCGGTCTGGAACAGGCGCAATAACAGGTGACCAAATGAGATGTCTTTCAACGGGCGTTCAAAAATTGGTTCACACACAGCCCGAATCGCAGATTCAAATTCATCGACACGTGTACCCTCCGGAACCCAGCGCGATTCAACATGCAGTTCCGCCACACGACGATAATCACGATTAAAGAAGGCAAGAAAGTTTTCAGCCAGATAACGCTGATCTTCATGTGTAAGTGTACCCATAATGCCGAAATCAACAGCAATATATTGGCCATTATCAGCAACAAAGATATTGCCGGGGTGCATGTCGGCATGAAAAAAGTTATGACGAAACACCTGGGTAAAAAAGATTTCTACTCCGTTTTCAGACAGTCTTTTTAGATCAATATTTTTTTCACGTAGTTTTTCGATATTACTGACGGGGGTGCCAGAAATGCGTTCCATCACCAGTACATTACGCTTTGTTAATGGCCAGTGTATCTCCGGCACATACAGCAGATCAGAGTTAACAAAGTTACGCCTTAACTGGCTGGCGTTGGCCGCCTCGCGCATCAGGTCGAGTTCATCAAAAATGGTTTTTTCAAATTCAGCGACAACTTCGCGCGGTCGCAGACGTTTGCCATCAGCCCAGTATTTCTCGGCCAGACTGGCGATGGTAGCAAGCAGATCAACATCACGCTGAATGACTTTTTCTATTCCGGGGCGAAGCACCTTAACGATAACCGGCTTGCCATCAAAAGTTTCTGCGCTGTGAACTTGTGCAATAGAGGCTGATGCCAGTGGTTTTTCATTAAAATAATTAAGCACCTGTTCAATCGAATGGCCATAGCTTTTTTCAATAATGGCGCGTGCCTGATCGCCGGGGAAAGGTGTTACCTGATCCTGTAACAGGGCAAGTTCTTCGGCAATGTCATCCGGCAGTAAATCACGACGAGTAGAGAGTATCTGACCGAACTTAACAAAAATGGGTCCCAGTTCTTCCAGTGCAAGACGAATACGCTTGCCACGCGGTTGTTTTTGGTGACCAAACCAGCGCCAGGGCATGGTTACATGAATAAGCAATCGAACCGGACGGAACAGGTGCGCGGCCAGAATGATGTTATCCAGTTCATATTTGACCAGTACATGGTTTATTTTTATCAGGCGCAGTATTTGTTTAACTGGAATCAAGATGCAGCCCCTGTTTTTAGCAGACGGGTAATGCGTTGTTCCAGTCGATCGGTATCATTGCGCAGTTGATCGATTTCAGCCAGAAAGCCGTTAATTTCCTCGCGTGCTGGTAGCAAACGTATTTCTTCATGCAGGTATTCAGAGACATTCATCTGTGATGATGCCATGACATCCTTGCCCCAGTCAGACAAGGCACGAACGGTACGACCAATCTGGTGTGCAACCGGATCACCGGTGAGATGAGAGAGTTCTTCCTCCCAGTCAAAATCCACCTGTTTCAGGATATTGCTGAATTCCTGACCCACCACAGTATCACCATGCAGACTGGCGTGCTGGGAAAACATCACATCGGATTTTTTAGTACTGGTCATGAGTGCGGTCAGAGACACCGGATTGCCGCGAATAATCGCATCCGGTTCTGCATTGTAATCGGTGCTGATTTGAATACCGTTAATGGAAGGAAATAAAAAAAGGGTAAATGGCGGCAGGGTATTTTCAATACTGATTACCTTGCCTTCCAGTTTGGCAAGCTTACCGGCAATGGATTCATCGTGTTGAAGGTATTTTTTAAGTGCCTTTTCAAATGAGGAGGCAATGATTTGATCCAGCACCTGGCACCCCTGTTAATTAATATTTTCTGGCTTTATGTAAAGCCACAATCCCACCCGTCATATTGTGATACTCACACTTATCAAAACCGGCATCCAGAATCATTTGTTTTAACTTATCCTGATCCGGGTGCATGCGAATGGATTCGGCAAGATAGCGATAACTTTTTTCATCATTGGCAACAATCTTGCCCATGACAGGTAAAATGTTAAATGAATAAAAATCATACGCCTGTTTCAATAATGGTACTTTGGGTTGTGAAAACTCCAGTACAAGTAATTGTCCACCGGGTTTTAAAACACGAAACATTTCCTTCAAGGCGACATCAATACGGGTAACATTACGCAGACCGAAGGAAATGGTGACAGCATCAAAATAATTATCTGGAAAAGGCAGGACTTCGGCATTGGCCTGTACGTAACGAATGTTACCGGCATAGCCCTTGTCCATAAGGCGACCGCGACCATTTAACAGCATGGCATCATTAATATCTGCAATGACGACTTCACCCGTGTCACCAACCCGATCTGACAGTTTCATTGCGATGTCGCCGGTGCCGCCAGCCAGATCCAGAATATATTGACCGGGGCGAATACCACTGGTCTCACAGGCAAACCATTTCCAGACACGGTGAATGCCGAATGACATCAAATCATTCATGATGTCGTAGCGAGATGCCACTGATTGAAAGACACCAAAGACCTTGTCGGTTTTTTCGTTTACCGAAACCTTTTCATATCCGAAGTGGGTAGTCTGGTCTTGTGGGTCAGAATTGTTCATGGCAATCAAGCTTTACGTTTGTGACCGGCCGCTTCAAGCCGTTGCAGGTAAGTGTCCCATTTTTTGTCCTTGTTCGCACCCAGATCATGCAGAAAATCCCAGGAATAAATACCCGTTTCATGACCATCGTCAAAACGCAAACAGACAGCATAGTTGCCTACCGGTTCGATGCCCTGAATATTGACCTTTTCCTTACCCACTTGCAGTGTTTCCTGACCGGGGCCGTGACCCTGTACTTCAGCAGAGGGCGAATAGACACGCAACAGCTCACAAGGCAGTTCATATTTATCACCATTATCAAATGCGACTTCCAGTACGCGTGATTCCTGATGCAATTTCAGTTCAGTGGGCTTCAATTTTGTTTCGGACATACTGTTTCTCCAGACGATTAATTGCGATGACTACAAGATGTAACGGCTGAGGTCTTCATTCTCAACCAGTTTGCCCAAATGTGTGTCCACATAATCCATGTCGATTTTACGGTTCTCTCCACGGAGATCAGAGGCTTCAAAAGACAGGGTTTCCAGCAGTCTTTCCATGACTGTGTGCAGGCGACGTGCGCCTATATTTTCAGTAGTTTCATTAACCTTGAAGGCAACTTCTGCAATACGGGTAATACCATCATCGGCAAATTCAAGGGTAACGCCCTCGGTTTGCATCAATGCAGAATACTGTTCGGTTAATGATGCATCCGGCTCAACCAGAATGCGTTTGAACTCTTCTGTACCTAGCGCATTTAATTCCACTCGTATTGGCAGGCGACCCTGTAATTCCGGAATCAAATCCGAAGGCTTGGATAAATGAAATGCTCCCGAAGCGATAAACAGGATGTGATCGGTTTTGATCATGCCATATTTGGTTGAAACAGTAGAGCCTTCCACCAGCGGCAACAAATCACGCTGCACACCTTCGCGTGATACATCAGGGCCGCCACGATCTGAACGGCTGGCAATCTTGTCCATTTCGTCGAGAAAGACAATGCCATTCTGCTCAACATTTTCAAGCGCACTCATTTTGACGTCGTCGTCATTAATCAGCTTGCCGGCTTCTTCATCTGTTAACAGTTTCATTGCATCCTTGATGCGCAGCTTTCTGGTTTTGGTTTTACTGCCACCCAGATTCTGAAACATGCCCTGCAACTGGCTGGTCATTTCTTCCATGCCGGGTGGTGCCATGATTTCAACACCCACAGCAGAGACACTGATTTCAATTTCAATTTCCTTGTCATCCAGTTTGCCTTCACGCAATTGTTTGCGAAACATCTGGCGGGTACCGGACTCACCTTCTTTCGGTTTTTCTTCCGGCTCAAAGCCGATTGTGCGTGCCGGTGGTAACAGAATATCAAGAATGCGTTCTTCCGCTGCTTCTTCTGCCCGGAAACGTACTTTTTCCATTTCCTTTTCGCGCATCATCTTGACTGCAATGTCAGTTAAATCACGGACAATGGATTCAACATCACGACCGACATAACCAACTTCAGTGAATTTGGTAGCCTCTACCTTAATAAACGGCGCATTAGCCAGCTTGGCCAGTCGACGTGCAATTTCTGTTTTGCCCACACCGGTAGGTCCAATCATTAAAATATTCTTGGGTGTAATTTCATTACGCAGTGATTCATCCACTTGCGAACGCCGCCACCGATTACGCAGTGCAATGGCAACAGCGCGTTTTGCTTCATCCTGTCCAATAATATGTTTGTCCAGTTCCTGAACAATTTCTCTAGGGGTCATTTCCGACATGATTTTTCTTAACTCAAATATCCAGTTCTTCAATAGAAAGGTTGTGGTTGGTATAAACGCAAATATCACCTGCAATACCCAGTGCCTTCTCGACAATGGCGCGGGCATCCAGCTCGGTGTTATCCAGCAAGGCGCGCGCGGCTGCTTGTGCAAATGGTCCACCGGAACCGATTGCCATCAGGCTTTCTTCCGGTTCAATGACATCGCCGTTACCGGAAATAATCAGCGAGGCTTCCTTGTCAGCAACAACCAGCAATGCCTCAAGACGACGCAGTGCCTTGTCAGTACGCCAGTCTTTGGCCAGCTCAACGGCGGCACGAGTCAGGTTGCCGGAGTATTTTTCCAGTTTGCCTTCAAAACGTTCAAAAAGTGTAAAGGCATCGGCAGTACCGCCGGCAAAACCGGCCAGCACCTTGTCATTATAAAGACGACGTACCTTGCGTGCATTGCCTTTCATAATCGTATTGCCCAGAGAAACCTGGCCGTCACCGCCAACTACGACCTTGCCGTTGCGGCGGACTGAAAGAATAGTTGTACCTCTGTATTGTTCCAATGGAAGATCTCCGAATTCAGAATAAAAACTCCCTTGCAGGGCGAAGCATTGTACACGATCCTGCGAAAACAGGTAATTATTTAATTAAATCAATGGGTAAGGCTATGATTTTTGTTTTCGGGCACGTGGATGTGCCTTGTCATAAACCTTTGCCAGATGCTGGAAATCAAGGTGGGTATAAATCTGGGTGGTGCGGATGTCGGCGTGACCAAGCATTTCCTGTACGGCACGTAAATCACCGCTGGATTCAAGCATATGGCTGGCAAAGGAATGGCGCAGCATATGCGGGTGGACGTGGCCATCAATTCCCTGCTTGATCGCCCAGTCGCGCAGGCGTTTTTGAAAGGTACGTTGCGACAACCGCTTACCGGTTTTGCCGACAAACAAGGCGGTTTCTTCATCTTGCGCCAAGCCGGTTCGATGCCTCAGCCATTGTCTTACTGCCTTGCATGCCTGATTACCAACCGGCACGATGCGGGTCTTGGCACCTTTACCGGTAATACGTGCCGTGCCATCTCCAAGATCGATGTCTATTACATCAAGTGACACCAGTTCAGACACACGCAGCCCGGAAGAATACATCAGTTCCATCATGGCCAAATCGCGTATTGTCAGCGGGTCATCATTTTTAATATCGAGCAACCTGTTTATCTGATCAACGTCGAGGGTGTGTGGCAGTTTCTTTTCTGTTTTGGGAGCGCTGATGCCGGTAACAGGATTGTTTTCAATCACTGCTTCGCGTTGCAGGTATTTAAAAAAACTGCGCAGTGCAGAAAGCGATCTCTGCAGACTGCTTCCTTTTAGTCCACGTCGATGTTCTGAAGCAATATATTGTCTTATATGAAATGTGTTCAGCTCTTTCCAGTCATTGACTGAATTGCGATCACAGTAACCGGAAAATCTTTCCAGTTCACTTTGGTAATGTTGACAGGTATGTTTTGAATAACGCTTTTCGTTTTGCAGATAGAGTTGAAATTGATCTATCCATATTACAGCGTCTTTATTCATGCTCTTTTTCTTCAATAAAAGGGCGTAAGGTACAACTCAGCAAATCACCTATATATTGCAGGAACAGGGTTCCCATACCGGCGTGATAGCGATCCTTGTCATGACTGGCAATCGCGAGAATACCTGTATATGTAGTACCTGAAACAGGTATGAGTGCAGCAGACTTGATTTCTTCATGTTGCTCACTGAACAGGTATTCCATTTGAGATTGTCTGAACTTGCCGCAAACTGGTTTTGTATCGTTCAGTATTTTTTCAAATTCAGATACAGAAGGATGGTTGCGTTCTGTAACGATATTTTCCGGTAAGGAAGAGGCATCATCCAGATTGTCGATAAACAGGCGTAAGGCAACCGCATCAGCATTAAAATCATTACGCAGCGATTCCTGTACAACCTGAACAATTTCATTCAGAGTTGCTGTTTCCATTAATGCCACCGTCAGACGGTGCATGTATTTACTTAGCTGATCATTATCACGTGCAACGGAAATCAGGGTTTTTAATTCACGTTCAAGTCGTTTTTTTTGTTCGCGTAATGCAGAGACCTGATATTCAACAAGAGAAATAGCATCACCTGCATGGTGTGGAATTTTTAAAGTGCTGAGTAACTGGGTATGGCGTGAAAAAAAATCAGGATGGGTTCGTAAATAGTCGGCAATGGTTTTTTCCTGATCAAGTTCGTTATTATCAAGCCCTTGCTGTGCTGTCATAATTCAATCACCCCTTCAAAAACATATGTGGTTGGTCCGGTCAGCCAGACATTATTATTATTATTTCTACTATCCCAGTTTATCAGAAGATCACCGCCTTGCAGGCTGACTTGTACATTATTTTCCAATAAACCCCTGCGTATTCCTGTAACAACGGCGGCACAGGCCCCGGTACCACAGGCCTGTGTTTCACCGGCACCGCGTTCAAAAACACGCAACCTGATATGAGAGTTATCAATAACCTGCATAAACCCGACATTAACACGTTGTGGAAAACGTGCATGATGCTCAATTTCTGGACCAAGCGTATTTACGGGTGCAGCATCGACATTATCAACAACCAGTACGGCATGAGGATTACCCATGGAAACAGCACTGATATTCCAGCTGTTGCCGAGCGCTTCAAGCTCATAGGTTTCAGCTTCTGCTTCGGCAGAAAAAGGGATTTGTCCTGGTTCAAATACCGGTGTGCCCATGTCGACGCGTACCTGATTGTCCTGTTCTATATGTCCGGTAATCACACCACCGAGTGTTTCCATGGAAATGGCCTTTTTATCAGTCAGCCCGCGATCATAGACATAACGCGTAAAACAACGGGCACCGTTACCACATTGCTCGACCTCACCGCCGTCAGCATTAAATATCCGGTAACTGAAGTCATTTTCCGGGTTACGGGCAGGTTCAATGAGCAATAACTGATCACAACCGACCCCCAGATGGCGATCAGCGATAAACCGGATGTTTTCTCCGGACAGGGAAATGGCGCGGGACAGATTGTT
>Ga0224501_10001500_pt1 | contig 18100 bp, 3 predicted proteins | sample SF_Oct11_sed_USG_4_FD_169105 | JGI IMG/M metagenome (GOLD analysis project Ga0224501, IMG submission 169105) | Sediment microbial communities from San Francisco Bay, California, United States - SF_Oct11_sed_USGS_8_1 | ecosystem: Environmental > Aquatic > Marine > Sediment | place: USA... | reverse complement strand
ACACTGCGACATAACAGAGAGAATGGCACCTTGTAAAACTTTAGATCTGATACGCGCTAATAACCATCATTCACAGAGTTGACAGTTTAGTGCAATGTTACCCAACGTGGGAATTACTCTCCATGGATTTTATCTCGTGAGTCGAAACACCGAAATTAACATTCGCCGAAAACGAATGATAACATCTGAGTGAACCATTAAGACACTATCTGATCCACATTCAGTTAACTTTGGGGTATTTTGGAACAAAAACATAAGCGCTCCTAGACATATTTTTGTGAACCTGACTTTGATTTTAGTCTCAATTGAGCAGTCGATCAATGGCGCTATCTACCATGTCAAAAAGATGGCAGAAACTCTTAAGCGCTTACTCTGGCACGAGACTTTCTGACGGGTTCATTGTGTCAAATACCAAGTAGCTGATTTTAGACCTCAAAGAAACCCGATTGAATTCTGTTAACCCAAGGCAAACGAGAAGTTAGTTCCTATCAATACCACAGAATTAACATTCTGGGCTTTTTGACTGAATCTAGGCCAGCTTCCCCAGCAATGTGTGGTTTATTTCAGCATCTTGGGACTGTTGCGAATTCAGATTGAAAAGCCACAATGATTAATCTAACAAACTGAATCATGCTTACGCATTCTGGCATTTTGCCTGCTACCCTGAAATAAACCTTACGGTTTTTTCTAAGTTAGCGACTTTAAATGAATGTTTCTGCATACTTACACACCTTTGGTTTATGTGTAAGAGGCGCCAGTGTGTGTTTGTTTTAACTCAGCCCTACCTGGTGGTTGCTGTGAATCAGTTTTCTGGATTGAGTTTCTCCTCTCCAGCCTTCGTCTCCTGACACAGTACACACCCACTATCAGCAGTACTGTTAAGATCACTGCTGTCAGCACTCCAGCTGTAATCGGCAGCTCTGTAAGAAAAGGACAGAGGTCAGCAGGGATCCATCTTATGGATAATACATGTAACACCTCAAACTGTAATTTTATGTAGGGAAGGAATCTTGAATAAAGCACTCGTTGCTTTAAATTTTCTTTGTCTCTAGAATGTAACATACTCTAGATTTTTGAGGAGAGGGGTTGACATTAAACTTATCAAGTTTGCAATCACAACATCAGAGCATTTCTGTACACACTCTAAGTGCTAATTGAACAAAGCCGCGCTGCTCACGAGTTTAAAAACTATACCCCTTTTCAAACTCATCCTTTTGAAATCTGCCTTGGACTAACACTTGTGTCATTATGGTGCTTTTTTCACTCCTTTGTGTGTATTGTAGTGAGAGTCTGGAACGTGGCCTATAAGTGGGTTTAAGGTGCCAAGCCGACTGCTAATACAGCGAATTTATACCGAATCACGAAGCATAATCTCATAAGTAGTGTTTGCCTATCATATTCTCAATCGATTGAGTCCCGACTGTAGACAGGGGTGAACTGCAGCTGACACAAATCATGCTACTCATGAACAGATGAGAACTACACACAATTAAAAAAATAGATCCATGAATTTTGCATCAATTTAAAGAAAATATAAGTTTGGCTTTATAACAAAGAAACTGTTTCCCTTTGGCTATCCCCAGATTCGATTGAGTGTTGGTTGCCGAACAACTGATGTGGACAGCCGTCAGCTATTAACACAAATCCCTTGGTAATTCACAAACTCAACAACTGGCGTGATAATTTTGTCGGCACAAGCTATATATCTCCACCATTTGACTTTTCGACTAATTAACATTAATGTTATTGTTCGAAAGTGTCGGACATCATTTTTATCTTGATTGTTGAGGTCTACTGGTACAAAAGAATTGATTCCAATGGCGTCGTTGCATACTCTCAAATGATTATTACCATTGGCCAATTTCGATCGGTTAGAAATACCATCCTATACAGATGAGATCTCGTCAGCTTCTACTATACCAACCCCTAGCCCGCAACTTCGTTGCTATGGTATAGTTGGAATAACGACTGATGCTGAGCATTATTAAACAGATAGGATAGATCGTAGAATTTTGCAAGGTACATGTACTTGAGATTATCAACAGTCTAGTTGCCTGTTGTGCAGCTAATCGAGTGTCAGCCCATGGATGGAAAAGTTAAAAGCTTTTGGAACCTGCTCTAAGAATGCACTAATGCAATGATAATAGTTAGGTACTGAGCGCTCATTTCACCCATATCAACTTTCTAAACATCTTTCAAAAGGCTAGACAAACAATGGCTAATTTACTAGAAGACCCAACACAATGGTTGTCCCATCCCCTTCTGTACAGTCTGTGAGCAGCGGGTGGCAAAGGGCAACATTGCTACTGGTCATTGGTGAATAGAGACCACAGAGGAAATCAAGTAACACATTACTGTGAATTATGTGCTGGTCAGGTCACCAGAAGTCTGTGTCCAGCTGCCCAGTGTGTGGGAAACCTGGACATCAGCACTGGCTTCCTATGTTATTATAGACTGCTGGAATGTCTGTCTGTTTGCATCAGGAAAGATATCAGTAGCATTCAGTGGTAGGATTATCCCACGATAATCCTTTTAATTTTAGGAATAATTGCTAAAAATATACCCAGTTTATGATTGGGGCAGGAACACTTTACGTCACTGATTGGATGGAGTAAGCTTTCAACGGTCAAACGAGTTTTGGCGCAAGTTTAAGAAGAAAATCAGACAAACTTCAATGGGAAAGTTAGAATCTCGGTAAACATGGATACTGAGAGTCATTGGCTGATAATCCTGAACAGTCACCGTATAATCATCTGGAAGTTCCTACTTTTAATGAGGCAACGTGTTTAAACATGAATAATCGAAATCATCATTGAGTAAAATTAGATGTGTTTGGATTCTGGGCATCACACACCAAACCCAAGTATCAGTAAGTGACTGGTAGAGCGAGCATCCTTGTATGAGTAGACCATATGCAATGATCCATGCAGAATTACAATCTAATGGGACCCAATGACCCAGTAAAAACCTAATCACCTCCATCTTCCATGTGTTTCAGAGTGATAACAAACTAACCATGACAGCATCCAATCAAAATATCAAAATAACCTTTCTTCACTTAAACATAGTGTAGAGTTGTGTGGCTAAATACAAGTGCATTGATGCCATGTTATGTGGCATTGGTGTATGGGTGCATTTATGCCATGTTATATGCACAGAATGTTTCCATCATCACTTTCCATTATTGCCTCCCAGAATCTGATGACACCCACAGGGTGCAAACAGGGTGAATGCCCACTATCCTCATCCAGGGGCTCGGATTCTGTGGTCTTGTGAATTATAAAGGTTCTATATTTTATAATAAGAAAGTTAACTACTGTTCATTTTATTTATAGGTGTGACTGTGATTGAACCAGATTGAGATTGAATTCAAACAAAAGTTTTTATATTGGCCCTCAAGGTATCAAAACAGTAATCTTTGGTTCGCCATAAGCCCTTTATCCCCCTTAACCACACCATCAGGGACTTACACCCCACTTTTCTTATTCTGACCACATACCATATTGCTACTGGCTACATTTAATGCTCATTTTAACCACATAATCAGTGTGTATGAATTTCTTATTTCATATCATCCATTTTTCATTGTTTACTATAGAAATATAATAGATACAGAAGCCACTCTTGTTCTCAATGAATCCTGCATGGCTAACTGATATTGAATGGGGTGTGGATACTAAGAGATCTAAGAATCTAATTAACCCAACCACCTTCAGGACTAAAAAATATCTTGCGGTGTTTGTTGAGACGCTTGTTGAGTGTGCTTGAGCATACAGCTGACTTGTGAAATATGCCCCTTTGATAAGGTCAGCTCGGCAGCTGCTAAAGGTGCGGTTTATGCTGATACACCATACTTTTTAGGTCCAACAACTGTTGTAGAAGCACCACAAGTTCACCGCTGCTTTGTTCGCAGATGGATGTAGTGCAGGGATTGTAAGATAGAGCCCCAGTTTCTGGTGGCCTCTAACCATATGATTCTTACCATTGCTGCTCGCTTAGGATAAAAAGGCACCACTGCTTATAAAAGTTACCCCTGATATAAAATCCCAACATCTGTGATCGCAACTCAGCAATGCCCCTCAAACAAGTGTGGTTTTGCCACAACAGGAACCTCTGATGGAGCTAGTTATAACCCATAGACGTATATAACAGTCGGGATTAAATGTGTATGGCATGATAGACTCACCTAGACTAGTGATAGCTGTTTGAGCTTCTGTGCTTGTCACTCGTGGTTTAGTACACGAGATCGTCTCCCCTACCCAATAGCCCTCTCCATTGTCTCCCTCCACACATGCGAGAGTTCCACTTCTCTCAGGATACCCTGGGATACATTGGTACTGTACAGCGGCTCCCACATGATGTGACGTTGCTGTGGTGTTTACTGTGGAGTGAGGAATCATTGGCGGGGCAGAACAGGTGACTGCTGTAAATAGGAAATATGTTCTTATTATTCATTGGTTTCGAATAAAAGATCACCCACTGGGAACTCACTTCACAAGAGAAATGAGTGAGGGATGACAGTAGAAAGCGTGGTCTTGTCCTGACACTTGAAAGTGTGCCATTGTTTACCCAAGTAACTTCTCGAATGACTGTTTTCTTATCCCATGTATGAAAGAAAAGGACGTGTTTTGATTTTTGGTCATAAAAATAAGGTTTTATATCTTCCTTTGATTACGAATCATAAAAAACCTTTTCAATTATCACCTTTAAAAGTCAGTCTAATTAACAAATTTCTAATGGCGCATTCGACTGACCACACAAATGTAAAAATATATCTCGCTAAACTATCCCGAAACTAAAGTACAGAGCTATCATTGTGACACCTTTTAACTTAATTTGGATTCCAACACCAGTCAAATAAACAGAGTCACACTAGAGTCGTGATATCGCCTATTTTGGGCCTGAGAACTGAGCAATATTACCCAGATGTATGTCAACTGTTTAGTAATGGGAGAGGGATACAGTAGCTTGTCTGGAAAATACCCGGGGCCCTGCAGGATTAAATAGCGGTATAAGCCGGATCTGAGGAACCCAAATACAAAGCTTTCAGGCCATATACTACTCTAATCCCGCTCTTCCTAAGTCCAAAAGTCACCGACGAGTCACACTCATTCTCAAGATCACTAAAAAAACCCAGAACTAGTCACCAAGTCACTAGTAACCAAACAAAACCGTAACCGAATTGGGTTCCAGGGGCCAATGCAGGATTTAAATCATTGCTTCAGAGAATCTTTAGGTACAGTTTAACCACAACAGCTGAAATTTTCTACTAGTATGATCACAGGAGGTTTGGTTTGTCCCAGACTCATTAGCTTTGTTGAAATGAGGTACAATTGATAATGAGCCTGCCAAAACCATTATCACACCTTCTAAACAGCTTTGAGTATGTAGCATACCAAGTATCAAATCAACTAACTATTAAGTGTACTAATCGTGTGCGGATGAAGGAAATCGCAGAAGTCAATGAGACATGGGAAATCTCACTAACTCACAGATAGCTCTGTACTAGGTTCACATAAACAAGTCTTTTGTCATCTCTATTGAGCAGTAGTTGTCTCTTGATTATGCATTCGTTTAATACATTTCTGTAACTAAAATGCTCTCAAAGAGTCTAGTTTTTTATCTAGTGCCCAGGGCTTGCTCTAAGCTCGATGTTAGCAAAATTCCAGTCTCCAGAAATCGCCACCACTAATTGTTTGATTAAAGTGGGCCTATCACCTAAGGAGATGTCAAACTGTTGTAATCAGTTGTAAATCTACCTGCTTTGTCCAAAGATTTAGAATATGCCTTTTATCCGATTGTAACTATGAATTTTTTCATAAGTAGGCTGAACTTATGCAGCCGTGGCTGAATTGTTAGAACACACGATTTGCTTGCAGTGAGTTTGAATCCCAGGAAAGTCAATGATGGTGGCAATCCGACCTTAATTCGCTCCAACAAAGTCTCTCTGTTAACCAGGAGCAAACTCTAGGACCCCATTCAAGGAATAATAATATGGACTATAAACGGAAGCAATACTGTACATTTTTTCATAAAGGGGCTGACTTACGCTGAGTCTGGCATTGAGTATATTCCCATTCAGCAGTTTGGTTACAGAAGGCCACTCTGGTGACGGCTGGTGATTCTCGGCAGCGATATTGCACCGTGCTGCTGTAGATTGTTGATTCGGGCTCCGTGTAGTCAGCGAACGGAATATTTAGTCGACCACAATCGATTGCTACAACAAAGAAACAAGACTGTAACTTTGTCTGTATAAGGAGAATGTTTTGTCATATGATAAAAGTATTTTTGCGGATGGCTTTAGTTTTAAATCATTAATTTAGTTGTGTTATTGGTATAAAAATCAATTGTACTACACGGACTATGCAGCATACCAGTATTTATGATAAATAGTTATATGAAAAACAAATAGTTTGGCACTGGTTAAACATGATCAGGTTTGTGTGTTTAGTATTTGAAATATCGACAAATTTCAACAGAACTGATATTTTTCAAATAAGATTCTTTTTCTATGCAAATCATAAAACCCACCGCGTTGCATTCTTTATCCAGTATGTTTAGATCCAATGACAGCGAATGGCTAATCAGAATGATCTTCTGAGACAGTTTTTTGCTCAAAATGTGATGGTGTGAATGCTTTCGTAATGGGACTCCAGACCAAATTACTGTTTATTTTTCACCTTACAGGATGATTTAAGAAACAGACATTCACAGGAAACATCAACTTGACAGCTGAGAATTAGCATTCTAGTGTTTTGCCACCCAAGGAAAAAACAGATTGCGTTTTCAGATCAAAACATTGACCAATCGAAATTAGAATGACCAGTGGGTAACCAAAAACTGGTCATTCCTCTATTTCTCCCAACAGTTGAATGCTGCCTAGAAGACAAGGGTGACTGTGGTTGAATCAGTTCCCTTTGTGGGTCATCCCCTAGTGTTAGAAAGCACAATGAACCGAAAACTCTGGGTCAACTAGTCAAAAGACAGTTTCGAAATATTGACTATTGTAGAATTTACAATGATTCCTTTGTCAATCGACTCATTGTAAATTCAGTCGGTGACTGAGGTGAAGATTGAAGCCCTGGGGCTCTAGGCGTCTGGAATTTCAATGTCTGCGACAGCTTCAACTGTCAATCAAAGTGACTTTATTCATGCTTAATCTAGTTTAGTCTACTGCAGTTTCTTTTACCCATAGAGTTATCCATCTCCATGCTAACTTCAAATCATAGAGGTGGGAACCCTCCCACTTCCATGTTCCAGGATCACTAGGATAACTTTATACTTTTACCTGACAGACTAGAGAAATTCCTCACAGGAGACAAACAGCCGGAGGAATGTAAGACCTAGCCAGTAGAGCATGTGCGGCATGTTTTGTGGTAAACTCACCTTCGCATAGAGGTTGTTCTCCCGTCCAGAACCAGACAGACACGACAGGGTACCCTTGACAGACACGAATAGCGTGTCCATCTTTTAGTCTGTATCCTAACTCACAGGAATATTCTACAAGCTCGTCGATTGAGTAACTACTTTTCACTGGGGTGAAAGAGCCTTTAGCTATAGGTAGAGGGATTGGGCAGCCACCACCATTTACCCTATAAAAGACAAGTCGTCATCATTAGTGAGCTAGTAATATATTAATTGATGTCAACATAAAAGATGTCGCATTGCTGGTGCAATGATGGCAGAAGGTGACTGCAAAGGATCAATGTCAGCATTTTCTTCCTACTCCACGTGTCAGCAATGTACTACAACATTACTTGGTCACTGGTTTAGGTTTTGTATCGCTGATGCAATGATGGCGGAAAGGGACTGCGAACAATCAAAGCCAATGATTTCTTCCGATTGCACTCATTTGGACAGATTTTCCGGGAACGCTACAAATAGGTTGTTGTAAATCTCGAATTGCATCCTTTTAAGTTGTAGTGATCCCGCTCGATGGGTGTATGAAAGATTGTGTTCTTGTTGAATCACGCGTTGCCTATGATTATGAATTGTCTAGTGTTTGCATGTTTTGGAAATCGAGCCACATATTCGTTTGTATTTTAAGCTTGGATTTCACTGACATTGTGCTGAATATCGATATTGAAAATGGATGGAGCTCAATAGACAGCTTTTGATGTCTGCCTTGTCAGACTGTGTCACTATCCTAATAAAACCTTCACAGATATTCATAATCGCACGAAAAATGTGTTGAAACATCAAACAAACTGGACAATGTTATGTTCAGATCATCGTGTTACGGCATGAATGCAGATAGGGAGACACACAAGAGTTCTATATTATATTGGCATACTAGTTGATTTACTCAGACTGTAGACTGCTTACATCCTTAGAATGGAGACAGGGTACTTCCTAAGTCTTACTAGTTATACTATAGGAAGACTTCTCTTTACAGATGAAGGAAACATTATGAATAATCTTGTGTAGATAATCATGACTAAATTATACATGCTGAACTGCCGCGCATTCTGGTGTGGCTATGCATTTTCCCATGGATAATTCATTAATCAACCTGTCCATCCAATCGACCACCAATCCCTTCCTTTCTGGCGAATAAAAGTGGATTCTACATGCTTATTAGAAGAAGGAAGAGGCCTGGCTGGTGTATTCACTTAGTTCAATAGTCTGGTGGTCTGTCAGGTACGATTTCAATTTAATAATCTAACCAAGCTATCACTTACATGGTTACACCTGGTGATTTCATCTGAAACAACTGGTTTTCTGAAACAAGAGGAAGGTTAGGGGCAGAGCTCTGAAGGGCTCTATCTCAGAAAAAGATCCTTTCAGCACTTTCGGATAAAAAAGGTTAGGGCGGAGCCCTAAAGGGCTTTATCTCAGAGGAAGGGTTAGGAAGGTTAGGTGCAGTGCTGGGTGCCTTATAAATCAGGATGTTATTTTTAACATAGCAAGAGAATAATGGGATGTCAGGTTAATGTGGATGTTTGTACAGAGACCAGAATAGTGACCAATGGACAGTAATAATTACAACATCAAACACCTATCAGCTACATTACCATGCCATACTGGCATATCAATTAACCCAGGGAGAGTCTGTGTTCTCTTTCTATTATGCACATGTAGAACATTTGCCCCCATCACAGTGGTAGTTCTCAAACAACTGCATTTAAGGGGCACTGATTCAGAGGGAATATCAATTCAAGGAACACCGAAATGTCTAAAGAAAATCGCAAACTTGATCATGAGTTTTTTTGTGCCCTAGTTGCCAAATCTTCTTAGCTATGTAGAGATCAGCCCGCAGTCTCTGTCGCCTTGGTCGCCTTGTCGCCTTGCTCACCCCTTGCTCACCGAATTAACTAGAGTTAGCTTGGGGTGTAATTTTGATGCAGAGATGATAAAATAAGGAAAATTAAATTATAGCCCTCTCATTGAATCACCACAATAGGGGCATGAACTAGTCTATTCTAAGGTACAATACCACTCATCAACAATGTGAGTGTTTCGGTTATCTCTAGATCTATGGCACGTTGTGGCTTTTATTCGTGGGACCCAAGTGAATAGAGCCTACAGTCATTTCTCAGCATTTAGAATAAGGGAGGTGTCATTCTTCTGCCATGATGGCTTTATAATGTCTTATAGTGTGAACAACCCGGAGTGAGTGAGTGACGAGCATGACGTTATGTTATTGCAGTGGTGCTTGGACAGATCAAGATCGGACTTTCCTGTGATGCTATCCGACTGAGGGGAGTGCATCTCAATCGGATCAAAGGCGGACTGTTTCAGTAGCTAATCCCGCATTCCGTTGAGCTTAATCCGACAACTAGTTAATCTTTATAAGCGAGCTCCCGTGCGTAGGAGGGTCAGTTCATTGCACTCACGTAATTTTCCAACTATTGCCTAGCAGTATTGAGTGCAGCCAGATATTTTCTCTTCACGCTGTGTTGAGAATTGGATTACATTGCAAATGTTATTTTTGAGCCTTACAAAACAAACTCAAGACAACATCTCAGTGTGAGAGTCTGGCCAATATGATTCTTACAGTAGCTTTACCCTCTCTCTTGGCTGCGCATTACCGGGCTGGGGCGTAACGATTGCTTAGTGGATAGCGTACTGGGCCCGGGATTCCCAGTTCGGGCAAAAACTCTGTCTTTTGCGATACCCTCATCGGTTTCGGATCCCGACGTTAAACAAATGATGCCATCCCATAGAGTTTCCTTCTCTATGGAGCACGTGGGTGCAAGCAGAACGTCTTCCATTGACACACCCGGGGAAACACCAAGTCAAAGACAACGTAGGTAAAATTCAGCAAACCCCTGACACTGACTGGTCAGGATGCGGAAGAAGACCTGACTGAGAGCAAGACTGAACGCCTCCAATCGTTCTCGGTACGCCTAACCTCTTATAGATATTGGAGAGCGTTATATCAGAGGTAATATGTACGATAACTTGTTGAACTTCGCCTAGACAAATACTTATATTACTCATTGCTGATTCTATCGATAGAAATAGGTGCAAGTATGCTTTTCAAGTACAGCAAGTTATAATGCTCACGGCACTATATAGTCATAGTATCACTTTAGTTTCATCGTGGGAGCAGTTCTAATCAAATGAAACTAGGTATACCCTCTCAATTCCTAGTCGCTAGTTTTGACACAGAATATCATTTTAGTTTCATCGTGGGAGCAGTTCTAATCAAATGAAACTGTGTATACCCTCTCAATTCCTAGTGCGTTTTTTGGTCAAAGATCAGCTGTTGACGGGTCACTCCCGAGTACTGGTTTTCCAATGACGATGTCTGGGTACACAAGTTGACAGTTTTTGACTAATTTATTTGGGAGCTACCGGGAGGTATGTTAATTAATTTTACTCAACCTTGCTATTGGTTTGTCACAGTGACCTGCTTTCAGAAGGTCAGACAATAAAGATGCAACTCTCGATTTAAACAATGAATAGAATCACTTAGTAGCTTGATAAATTATTTGTGTGAAATGTGTTCACTGTTGCCTCTAGGGAATTTCTTTTTAGACAAAGACTAGAATTTAAAAAGCTGTTCGGTTTGACTTTTGAATCCAAATGAGAATAAGCAAGTGTCTCCTTGATGATCGATTCGGCGCCAAATCGTATCATTTCATGCAGTGATGAATATTGTAGCTTACCTGGCAATATTGATGAGCAAAAGAAGAGATAGTGCACAGAGTTTTGTCCCTGCCATAGTGCGACGAATTCTATCTTCCATAAAGCACCTTTATCATATAAAGTCCTCTATCTGGTCAGACTTGGTAGCAGTAGACTACTGTAAACAAATGTACAGCTGATGGTGTCTTTACAGATTATACAGACTGCTCTCATTAACAATGATTAACCCACACCCTATTAATGCGAAACCCAATGGTCAAGTGAGCCAAGCGTATACCTAGAGCGCAGGATAAATAATATATGGAGTAGAATCTGCTGCGGTTGGACCAATTATTCCATATGTATATAGCCTGTGCGCACAACTCATCTGTTCACAGACCCGATTTTAGTATTGCTTCAGAGCACTGTACAGATAGCAGAGTCAGAAGCGTGGTGGGAACTTGGAAGGTGCGATGTACACCGATATATGAGCACAATTGTCTTCAGTTGAGGCAAATCAAACCTTCACACGGACTCGTTGTGAGAAACAGACTTTTATTTAGTGGACTGCACTCCGAAAAGCAACAGCCTGCTGCCATTCTAAAACGCTGGAAAGCACACCACATCAATCTCATCCCAGCTTTCGCAGTTTTGAAAATTTATACAGATTTTATCGAGTTAAGCCCAACTGCCTAACCTGGTAGAACATGTGATTAGATTTTAAATAAGCACTAGAAAAAGAAAAACTGAAAAGACTTTTTGATGTCGATGTTTTGCAGAAAGCTTACATGTTGGCAGTTGGTAACTTGAATTTGTTTCAAACGTCCTCATCGTGACTGTTTTACAATACCGAAGATGTGGAGTGACTGTTTTCCATTAAGTACGGATTTCTGTAATAGGGGTGCTGATTTGATTGTGTATTGGTGAGAGTTTTCAGTGCGAAGAGGGTGGGGGAAGAGGGCTGCGGGACAGACTATTCTGAACCCAAAGTGTTGGAAGCACTAATGCAGAAATAAGAGACCTGATATCAACAGAAAACAATCAGTTTAATCTTTAGTAGTTATGCAAATTAGCCGAGAGTCTCTGCCTATCCACCTGTCCTCTTCTGTCTCTTTCTCTGACACTTTGGTCCTATCACCAAACTCAAGTAGCCGTAACCAACAACTGGTACCGACTTGCGCATTTCTACCACCTTAATCCACCCTTAATCCGAGTGATTGAATTCATTTCTTCGCAACCTTCGTCCTTTGCACTCAGCACCACTTTGTAAATTGGCTACAGGTCTACCACAACCTATATTCGGCTGGCATCTGGATGGGAGATGATGGCATTCTTTCTGCTGTAGAATGAGCTTGTGTGGTCAGCTCAAATCATTAACAGAAGGTCGCATCAACAAAGAAATGGTACATAAAGACTCCTATTCTATTGCATTAGCTAACAATGCGCTGTTATGTGGCTCCTACAGAATCATTCTAGAGGCAACGAAATGAAGGTGCAAAGGGTGAAGGACAATGGAAAAAGATTAACTGAACCTCAGTCTCAGTGTATACTGTGCGTCTGTGCCTGCTCTGAAATGCGACTTCTGCCATGACACATCCTAAGCAAGAATGCAATGAATCATTGGTTTGCTTCAGTTTGCAGCTCGATACGCAATCTCATGACATACAAGTCGAATATAGTGTAGAATTCGTGGGTTACTAGGTGAACAGTGTCATATTTGGCTGTAGGGGTTGAAGTACCCACAGTGTGTACTACATATCTATAAAAGCAGCCCATCTGCCCTCAGCAGTGTGAGAAAGAGATCAGGGTAACATAACAAGTATCAGTTGTGATTCAAGATAGTGGCTGAATTTTGATGCATTCTTGGTGTTTTGTTCTTCCAATACAATAGGTGTTAAATGCCTGCCATATCATCACTGAAGTTAATGACTCTGGGTGTATCCAAATCTGTCTGAGCAGTGAGTATAAAATAACAGGAGAACTTTCACATGGAATTCGATCTATCGCCGGAAAGACAACTAGTGAACCAAACTCCCAGGGGCAGTGAGGAGTCATGTCATTGAGTCACTTTATTATGGGACTTTAACGGTAATCCCTATCACTTGAGTACTACTATAATTATAGCTATAGTTACACCACTCTGACAGCTGTTGAGGTGTCTTGACTTTTGCATAATGACCCTCCAAGCTAAGAGTATCTAAGGATCAGTGAATTTCTACTCTGAAATGAAATTTCACCTACCGATTGATTGTAAAGATGGAATCCTAGTAAAGGATCCAAATTTTAGTGTCCGTTTGATTAGGATTTCCTCCTAATTGCTGTCCTTTCCTTCTAGAGGTAAAGCAACATGAATATATCTACATTGACTACTGGTGATACTTTATTGGTCTGAACTCTGGATGTCTTGCGTTTTCACACACAACGCAGGGATAGATAAACTCAATTATGCCAACTTATGGATCCATAATATGACGGCCAAATTTGGCGTGAACTATTTCTTGAGGGCATTGCCTCCTGCAAGATGTATGGAGGGGGCAGAGAGTTTTAATGGTTAAATCCGATTGTGAATTTATTGTGGGAAGAGCAGCCTCACTGAGCAGCCACTTAAAACATAACATAGGGTGGGAGTAATTTTGCATAGATGGGACAACTCCAAAGTGACAAAAGCGAAAGTACCGAATATACTAAACTGGTTTCTGATGGATTTAACTTTCTAAAGTGTTGGCTTCACGTGTAACACCGCCTGATAATGTATAAGATGCAACACCTGATGCACTGGATGGGACCCAGCACGATATCGAGAGAATTATATAATCGACAGCCATGTGCTGCCTGAGTTAGTGATTAACGCCTATCATAAAACTGCTGCCTAGGGGTAAACATGAATGTTACTTATTAGCTCACCAAAGGTAGGTAGGTGAAATGGGTAATCAGTCTGTGGTTCCTAATATGCACCAAGTCCAATAGTAATAAGTCTGCAGACAATGTAAATATTTGTTTTCACCTTTGATCACCTTAACTTGAATACTGAATAGGGACATCGGGCCTAAAAATATTCCCTATGCAAAAAAATAGCTCAGTTCGATGGATTCTCTGGTCAGAACTGCTTGCGATGTCACGTTTAATTACCAGAAAGGATTTCCATTTGAGCCGAGAGAGGAAGCGTTAGAAGAATGATGGATGGCTACCAAATGTGTATTTTCTCCCATAACTAATGGCGCCCTATAAATCTGAATGGTGGCTATATGTACAAAGACCACCGAGCGACCGGGCACTTGACGCAGCGAGTCATAGGTGCCAATAAGGTGCAATGATAAGGCAAGTGCTTCTTACAGATTACCTTATCAAATTATATGATCTATACGAAGATCACCTCGTCTACCCATTGAGTAGGAGCCAGACAAAAGAAAAGCCAGCGGGATGTGTGAACGACTGTCTTACCTTGTTTTGACGGCGCGGTCGAGTTATTGTCTTCAAGCCACTGTACCTAGCGCAGCTTCTCCTGTGGTCTTTATTATAGAGAGTAGCCGTACCTTATGATTAAGTTCGGTGTAGAACTAGACACATTGCCTAGCAGGTCTATTGAAAAATACAAAAGAATTTAATATCAATCACAACACCAGTGTGTCAAAAAGTGAGCAAACAATGAAAGATCTGCTTTTCATAAACATTCATTGAAAGACAAGCATCAAAATGAACTACATGTAATTTGAAGGTTGCTATTGTAGATTATTCTATTGAAATTAAACTATTGGAGTTGGAGGGTTCTCCACAGCTTTCATTGGTAAGTCTAAACACATGAAGAAAAGCTCACAATTGGTGGCTGGTTCACCAGGGCATTTTGAGCGGGTTTGATGCTTCGATATTTTTATTTTCCGGTTTTTTTATTAGAGGCATTGAAAAACTGTTTTTCATGCAGTGGCAACTCGTACATGTAGTAATACGAAATGCGGAGTCCATCTGCCGGTGCTTCACTCTAGTGACTCCAGGTAGTGAAAGACAGGCCTATTACATGTGGAGATGACTGCAACTATATACATATCTATGTCTATATCTATGTCTATGATGGAAACCCGACTGAAATCGATCACAATGCCACTCTTGGCATGAAGAACTAAAGAGGACAGTTCAAACTTGTTAATTTAAGTTAGTCAATGGTTTGTTAGGTATAGCATTACAGCAAAGCCAAAAATAAATGAAAAATGAAATACCCATATAGGTAAACCATCACTAGCTGGAAAACCATTGATCGTCTGTAGAAGTATGAATTAAAAGTAGGACCAACTGTTTTATAATTCTAGGGAGAACTTGGCATCATTATGGTGAATGATTTCTCTTTGTTAGCCCTTTCACTACACTGCTACCAAACTCAATGTTTTGTCTTAGCTTGTTGATTGGGGGTTAGGAAAATAGAAGAATTTCAACAAAGCATTTTTAACAGAAACATACTAGCTTCTAAGCAGTGACACGCAAGTGTAATGTTTATTTGTGGGCATGGTGTTGTTGACTCGTTGCGGGAACGATGGTTGCACAGCGAATTTGTACTGTCAACTGTCTGACGCTTGAAACAGTTCTATACCACACTCTTTTATCAAAAGGCAATGTCAACGAACGCAAGACAAACACAGAGACAAAAGTAGAGTGAGCTTGCAGCACAGTCTTATCGTGTGGAGAGGCCATCTCAACATGGCTGAAGAATGTCAAGATGTGATAAAGTGGGTCTCATGCTGTCAATAGTCAAGGACCATGCGCAGCTGATTATATGCTTGATAGGGTCGGTATAGAAATGAACCCGAGTCAATATTTCTATAGAGTTAAGACTCAGTGTGAACTAAGGCAAGTTTTCATTTCCCCGAATGTTGAAAAATCCAGATGCTTGGTGTATATGTGGCCGTTTAGTCGAGTTATCACCCCATTGACATAGGATGGTATATTCCTTTTGCCTAAAGCACATGTGGAGAGCGTTGAATGACTGCTGATGTGACATCGAATATTCGAGTAAACCTCTTGAATATCTGTAGTGCTCCCACAGCTACCGGATGTCAGCAAAGTTATATGACAAACAGGTTCGCTGTGAAATTTTAAAACAATTAAAACACAGAAATTATATGAACGATACGAGATGGAAATCTGTTTCGATCAAGAGACGACTCATATGGAGTTAGACAATTGTTATTGGTCACATGGCTGGCAAGCAACTTCGGTGACTAACAACTGCGTATGAACTGAGTAAGAGGTAACTCATTCGTGTGATCTTCTTCTACTGCTTAGCTGGGGATGGTGGGATAGCTCAGTGGCTATATCGCCATAGCTCAAGAACTAAAGATCCTGAGTTCCAGTCCTTGTCCTGCTGAGTGCCACTGTGAGTATCAGCTCCTCACATAGCCTCCATAACCTCACATAGCCTCCATAACCTCACATAGCCTCCATAACCTCACATAGCTTCTACTGCTCCAACAAGCCTCAGGTTAAGAAGGTCTATTAAATAGGATGACCGAGCTCCGGAGAAGGAAAAAAATAATAGGGTCGACAGTCACGACCGCCTTTCTCCATCCAGGTTCTTTTTGCATTCCTTGGGTTCATTGATATGATCTAATCCAGGTACAATGTTGTATTATTTGAAGACCCGACCCCTTGGTGTTAGCAAATGTAGCCTAGTGAGGAAATCTGGAGCAACCCCAGGCAGTCTGAGAGTGAGTTTGTTATTACACTATATGGGTTGTTAATATTCACAGCTGGTATATTAGCCTACATGTAATCTAGATACAGATACAAAAACAACTGGAGGTATACACTGTGTGGGTCTTCCCTAAAATGAGTCGTTCTTAATATACTGTGCTATGGATTCATGAAGTTTGAAATTTGTGACAGCGGATCACGGAGCCATGAGTACCAAGCTTCTCATAAAATTCCTATCTCCTACCTCTCCAAGATTAGCCTTCGAGTTTAGGAGATCCACAAAATCGGATGGCCAACCGCCCACATACAACATATGAAGCACTCGAGGGGATAACTCTGAGCAGACACAAATCACTCGATCTTATTTATACAGCTGGCTCATCTACTCAACAGATTCAATACACTGGGACTATTTTTGGAGGATAACATTGTAACAAGGTTAGTGTGAAGAATGTTTTAAATGATATGAAATGTTTCAGTTGGCCGATCAAATCACTTCGCAGCTATGCCAACCTTATCAGCATTAAACCATGGCTTAGGCCTCTGAATGGAGTTTGTAGCGTCAAAGGACCGGAGGTTTTACAATTAGTTACTCCGCATTACTCTAGATCGCACTTTTCGCATCTGTGATTTTTTATGTCTAATTGAGTAAATCAAGTCAAAATACTAGATACTCACGATACACAGGCAGGAAGATTAGGTAACCGGAACCTAACTGGTTTCCTGCCCTGGTGGCAGGGAGGGGATGTGTCTGCTGTTGGGAGGCAAATTTCATCATGGACAGAATGAGTGGATTGTTGAGGTTGCTTGACTACATTAGCATTTAAAAGATCCAGGACATAACAAAAGACGTCAGTGGTTGTACATGTGCAGCGCCGGCCTTGGGATTTAGAAATACCGAGAACAAGAAGCTCCAATTCAAACTTGAGGCAGGAATTTCCGATTTTCAACCCTTGTTGCCGTCAGCCAACAAGATCAGAGTAACGATGAGCCTGAATGTCACGGGAGGACAACTCCACAAACAACTGCGTTGAGCCAGCATCAGACCCTATACACGAACGAGGCTGGATAGTATTTTACATGAAAGGATCACGCATTATGTAATGGCCCATGTTGAGCCCCATGGTCAATTCTCTACAGTAGGTCTGTTAATTCGCATTACAATACAAATCTGATGAGATTGAAAGTGTCACCCAAACCAAGAATTGAATCAGCTAACCTCTGCTTAACACACCATCTATCTGCATCCCGATGAGGCAGATATTTCTACATGATCAGCAATACATTTCATTAATGACAGAATTCTTCAGCACCCTAACTTTGTTTTTCCATGTGCGGCAGATCAGGC
>Ga0224501_10001499_pt1 | contig 18103 bp, 7 predicted proteins | sample SF_Oct11_sed_USG_4_FD_169105 | JGI IMG/M metagenome (GOLD analysis project Ga0224501, IMG submission 169105) | Sediment microbial communities from San Francisco Bay, California, United States - SF_Oct11_sed_USGS_8_1 | ecosystem: Environmental > Aquatic > Marine > Sediment | place: USA... | reverse complement strand
TAGAGACAACTCCATGCATGGCTCTAGGTATTATTATGGTGAACCGGTGCTCGTTCCAGGTATCTACGGGGTACCTGAGTCACAGAGTGCAGAGACGGATCAGATCCCGAGGGCATTTCAGCTTCACGCTGATGTTCAGCAGTATAACCAGCTCATTAACATGCACAAAATACGCCATTCGGATCTGAGAGTGCGTACAGAGCGACCTAGCATGCTTGACCTCGGTGAGTGTCATCTGTGTTGCTTGATATCCCAGATGCTGACTATACAATCCTTCATAGATTTAAGTCAACGATAAATTGCATCCAGACTAATAGTCCACATGGTTTGATGATTGGCAAACATATACAATGTATATTGTACCCAAGGCATAATTTGAGTGTTCGTATGAGCTTTGTTATAGTCCGAAAATATTTGAAAGATGTTCAGACATGTTGACGTAACACTTCCACTGAAAGCGGTGATAACCCAAAGTGAACAAAGCGCACTATTGCTTGGAGTTGTCTTCTTTTGGTAATAAAGCCGGAAGAGAGGATAATTCCAATCAATATAATTTTCGCTCGTTGGTTAAACTTGCGGAGTTGTCTTCTTGTTACACTAAATCTTCAAGAATCCACAACTCCCTGGTAGCAATGCTTTATTCCGCTGTCGTTTATAGGCGCTGCTGTGTTCCTTTGATTGTTAATCTTGGCCAAGTAAAATAGTAAAATTGCTGCTTTTCTTAGATTTAAATGCCAGTGGGCGGCGCAGTCAAACTATCAGTGACAGTTTCCACATAGCATTTGGCACCAAGGTTGGCAAGCCTCCGACCGCTGTGGTGGGCCGTAAATCTACTACGTCAGCGCTGCCAAGTGGACGAGAACACAACATGAGGTCAAGCGCACTTCTCCGCGATAGTACAGGTAGATGAAGTTTCCTTCTTTCAAGACAAGGTTGTTTCGTCCGCTATTTTTCCATTAGGGCTGTCACATCTTGTGGCGTTGATTGAAGTGGGTATGATTTTATTTTTCTAACATGTCTATTGCACCAATGTTCTCACAGCACCTGTGTAATCCTGTATTCTGTTTGCATGTTCTGTTTTGTTCAGATCACACCCATTCACATACGGTTCGAGCCGAGAAGTTATCACAACCAGGCGCTCGCCAACGCTTACTCTCTGACCCCGGCAACGCCCCTGATGCCTACAGGAACAGTATGTACCCACTATGAACCAGTGTAGCTAGATTGAAATTCATGGTTGGGTTCGACATTCCGCTTGTTGTTTAGATCACTTTAGATCCACTTTAGATCTAGTGGCACTTTATTAGTAACTATGCCTACTACTCACTTCTGGCACTGTCTTTTACCCGTGTTAACTCTGTACCCGTATGATTTCAGTTCTGTTTCATGTAAACCCATTCTTCCTTTTCCTTGGCCGATATTTGATCAGTGCCGTAGTGACCAGGCCTCTTCCTCCCCTAGATCCACTGAACCAGAGCCGCAGCTGGTCCGGGGCAGAGATGCAGGAGCGTAAACAACAGGAAGGGGTTGTCAAGCCGCACCCACCACCTCGTGATCTCTCAGCGGATAAACATGGCCGACGTCGACCAAAAATCAGAAGCGGAGATAAGCACAGAACTCCCGCTGATGCTCATTTACATGAGCCAACAGGTGAATTATCTTATCGTACGTAGATACTAATTTTATCATTATTGTTGTTCAGCAGACATAATCGTTTGTGAGAATTTTAGTTTGGTTCAGTTGCAGCAGCATGTTCCCGGTGTGTCACTCTCCTGATCTGGGCTTTTAGGCACTTCAAACCACCACCACACGGTGTCTGCTCCTCCGATGACTCTCGCTCCCAAACAATCCCAGGAGCCGAGACTCGCAAACTCCCACAACATTGAGGGACATCGAGACAGCCGATTATCTCCCGTGCTGAGCCGTCCCAACAAGCTTGCTCCGCTGGATAGAAGGAAACCAGTACAATCTGTACTGGAGCCTAAGGAACACCGCTCTAAAACTTTACTGCCTTTAGAAAACAAACCAAGACAGCCAGGTAACTATCCAGCAGCCATCTGTGTGTATATTTAACCGAAATATTTCTTTGCAACTCGGGCATTTCGCCCACCTACTTAATGGATCTTCTAAGTCTGAGGCTTGTTGGAGCAGTAGGAGCTAGGAATTATGTGAGCAGCTCATTCTTATCACACGCGCTCAGCATGACTAGGATTTGAACCAAGCACTCTAACCAATGAGCTATTGCGCTATCCCTATTTAATAGGAGAAAACTTGGATAGACTGTTTGCTCCTTCTGCTTGCCCTGAGTTGTATGAATAATTTATGCTTAGTCAGCACACAATTTTTGACCAAAATTAGAAAGTTTCCCTGAAGGTCTAATGGAAATTGATATGTTACAGAGGAGTTAAATGGGCATTTAGCGAAACCAGACCATCGAAAGAACTCCCTGCATGACGATATGGACCAAGACACCAAGGATCTTATGTGAGTCATAGCATATCTTCTCCACATTTGTGTTTGCTGAAACCTGTGTTGCGTAACTTTGTTAGCTCAAACATCACCTTATTTGGTAGAGACTCACTGGAAAAGTTCACAGGCGTGGCTCATTCAGATTCCGAGGAGGATTCCAGTAGTCAGGAACTTTTCCACTTCAGATCTCCGCCCAAAGCCGCTGCCAAACCATTACCAAAGCCGGATACTGCTGCCAAAAGACATCTTAATCGCTATCACAATGACTCAATCAATCACTGGTCTCAACACGCTAATAATGACTACACTCCTTCCAAATACTCAAAGCCGGAAACTTCTCCTACCCGTCAGCTGAACCCTATTGAAGCTAAGCCCCCACGCGCCCAGGTCTCTGATATCATGCAGCCTCGCCCACCTGACAGTCCCAGTCCCCGTCCAGGTAGTGGACGTCTCCGCTCTCGCAATAACAGCCGAGCCAACAGCAGAAATAACAGTAACAAACCCACGCCTGAGAGCTCAGGCACTGGTGAGGACCTGTGCGGGCATCTAACCACAGACACAGTCAAGGACTCGCCACGACGGAAGCCATTAATGGCGGGTGAGGAGTTTGATGGTGTGCCTAGTCCACGAACATCTGACAAAGGCCCCCGTATTTCTTCGGGAAATTCCGCCAGTCGAGCGAGTGCAAGCAGTGTCGAGTCGTCCAACTCTGACCGTCTTCAACCTCCAAATGTAAGTTTGCATCTTGAGTCAAATTTCCGTGGCGCAAAAACATTATTTATCTGCATCATGAACCAATTCAATAAGTGTGGTTCTACCTTATCTCCTATTGGTGCAATGCTCTTAGCTCACACTCTAGTGTTTATATTCAGGCAAATCGACGATCAGAAAGGGGCTCACCTGTGAGCAGTCGTGGATCCACTAGACTCAGTCGTAAAGCCCTCCGTGAGATTCCAGATGGAGACAAGAGGCTGATCAACGTGGTTCACTCTTCCAGCCCTGTGAGTGGTCAACGCTTAACGTTTTTATCCAATGATATCTGCACAATACTGGGATTATCGACTGTGACATTTGATATCGATAATGACTTTCAGAATCAGAGTTATGAGGCAAAAAAGTACCAGATGGTGGATGATACATTCGACGAAGAGCATATGCTACAGTATTTAAGGCGGGAACAGGAATGCGGTAGCTCTATGATGGAGGATGGAAGAGTAACTTCCCATACTAATCGTAGTGATCACAGGAAACACTACGAACATGAGGTATGTGGCTCGTCTTTCTCCTCGCCAAAATTATCATGGTTATATAACTTTTTTTACTCAGGCACTCGAGCCATCGTATTTGATGGACCTCCTATACCCGAGGGAGGGAGGGAGGGAGGGAGGGAGAGAAAGAGAAAGAGAGAGAGGGAGAGGGAGAGGGAGAGGGAGAGGGGGAGGGAGAGAGGGAGCGGGAGAGGGAGAGAGAGAGGAATTATGCAGAAAGCTCTTTTTCACAGTGGGTGCTCGGCATGACTAGGACTTGAACCCAGCCAATCTCGATCTTGAGCCACACACTCCAGCCCGGGCTATTCCGTTATTATGCTAGTCCCACACAGTTACTGTGTCCTATTAATATAGTGCCTTAAATCAAATGATTCTGTTTCCAAACAGGTGTCTATCAGTGAAGATGGTGATCATTCCAGTGACGAGTCATTCATGACTACCTCGGTGAGTGACTCTAGTAATACACTCTCTAGCAATACTATGTGTATGGTTTGGTGGACCGTTAACCTCAAGCGTTATGCATATATTAAGAAAGGAAATAGTTGATCATCCATAGTCCAGCTTCACTGATCTGGTTAATATGCCCGTCTGTTGGGGATTTATTGACTTCACAATTGTTGCTGTTTCTCACCAGTATCATATTCCGTGTGACAGGTACCGATGGTGGGTGCTCATGATTACAAAGAAGAAATGTTAGATACACTGGATAGATCTGACCCCAGAGATATCAGTATGTTCAGTCCTCCAATAGTCTATCTGAATCAGGAAGCTGGTGACCTAAACTGGTCGCAAAATCTCATCTCCACAAGTGAGTCAAGATTCTCAACTTTTTCCACACCTGTTCCTTTCTCCTGTCAAAAGTGCAAAAGTTGGCTGTCTTTGACTCAGCATCTTCCTGGGTGTACCCATAGAGGAGACTTTCTACATGTGCCCCCACAGAGAAGGTAACTCTGTGAGTAGTTTGCGACCCGCGAAGACAGGATGCGGTCGAAATAGAAACAGAACCAGTGACCTCTGGTCATGAGCTTATAAGGCTGTCCACTGAGCCATTGGATCGTCTGTTTTCCTTACCACTATTTAAAGGTTTATTTTCATTGATGGTCAGTCAGGTCTCAACTGATTCACTTTATTGGTGGTAATGTCAACTATATTCTTACAGCGGGTCCAACTCAGACCAGGAAACCTTCTAATGTATCAGATGATGAAGAGCAACTGCTGGACCTGGTATATGATCCCGAATTAAATGCCTACTATGACCCAAAAAGTCACAAGTATTATGAACTGAAGTAGTGAAGATAGTTTCACCTTTATTTTCCGTCCTTGTATAAACCGTCTGCCTGGTCTGTTGGTTTTTGTACTAGGACCAGTTTTATACTGTTATATTTCTTCTCCAAAGCTGCCATATAAGTACTAAATGTATGCATTCGAATGCTGTTATGGATGCACAGGCCCGAGTTACCGATGGTCGATGGTTAACAGTATCCTAACGTTTTGTACAAATAGATAGTCGTCTGTAGTGAACTCAAAAACAAACTAACTGCCTCTGGTACTAAATCAACTTTGATTAACTGAACCAACTGTACATTTGACTCCTTCAGAAGTATATTGATGGAGACCCTATTGCTAATGGTAGACCACCTGCATTCTGCTTGGGCACTGCTAGAACCAGAGCAAGAGACAGTGATGTAAAATGGTGACCGCTCTGGTTTTCACGATCACAGTAATTTATTCACTATTGAATCTGAGACAGAAATGCGGATGGCTGGTGTTTGCAGTACATCTAAGTCACGTCATAGTTGTTGGCACACAGAACACGTCGCTAGTTGGCTAGTTTGTTAGGCTTTACTCTTCTTCAAGTGGGCTAAGCTTTTCTTTACATTCGTCCCATAGCCTCTGAAAAGATTAAAACTTTGTCAGAGCCAGTCAAAAGCGACCAACTATCAACTGTTTCTTAAAAGTAAGGAAGATAACAAAACTGGTCATTACAATGTACAATATATTGTGTATCAATCATACAGGGTCCTCTGAAACATAACATTCCCTCACAGATGAGATGTGTGTACCAGTTTTAAAGCTCCAGACATGGTGAGTGGATATCAACTGTGGTAAAAACTTTGATGACCTCAGTACCTGTACATACTCAACGGGCGACTTATTGAGTCACTCACTTAGTGACTAAGAAAGTGGCCGAGTGAGTGAACGGAGAGTTGAGATGGACTGTTGTGGCAGTAGACTAATACTTGGTACTAACCGCTAAAAATGTGCTTTAGGTATCACATTCGGACCTAATGACTCACTCAGTGATGGACTGAACAGTCTTAGTAATCTGTTGTCAGCTAAGTAGTAGATAGGTCGGTTTTAACTAAGATAAAATTGTAAATTGTGTAACTGACAGCGACGGTGAATGTTGGTCAGGTTGACATTGGGACTGAGTCCGTAAGTGACTGTGACTCTGATTGTGAAGGGGACTGACTAGTTAGTGATTGACTCATTGAGCGATACACATGACATGTAGTACTGTAGAGTAGACTTACCCAGTCAATAATTGAGTTGACTTAGTCAGTCAGTGACTGCCCGAGCCATTCACTCACTTAGTTACTTAGTTCAAAGTCAGTGAGTCACTGACTAACTCAGTTACAGTGTGTTGGTCACTCCCACTCCCAGACATAGTATTAGTATTACTAGTCTCTGTTGTAGTGATTTGGAAGTGGAGCCAAAGCAAAAGTTGGAACTTAGTACTTACTCTACGTCTACGTCTACTACGAAGATACTAGTCTCTATACTAGTCTACACCACAGTCACGACCGATACCATACAATAGTTCAGTTGACTAGTACTAGTAGTAGTACTAATAAGTAATAGTACTAGTACTAGTAGTAACTATAAGTATAAAATACTTATTTATAAGTTACTACCACTAGTTCGTTACTCACTACTTTGAGTCATAGTTACTAAGTCTAATAGTAATAGTCATAAGTTACTGACTCACTCACTCAGAGTCAAACTCAAAGTCGTAGTTAGTTTGGTTGACCGTTGACGTTGTTTGGTTGTTAATCATGTTAAGAATAAATAAGATTTGACTTGGACTTGGAGTTAATGACTCACCCCTTTATTATAACACCGCCATATCGATGAGGCGGCTACATCCACTGTTCTTTCAAACGCAACTGCTCCAACTACAATAGTCAGGGCATAAGTAGAGCTTCTTCTAAATAGAGAGCGGTAGACAGTTTGGATGAAAGTCATGATAGCGTTTGGACGTGAACCGGTGTTCTGCAGCGTGAAGTTGCAGTCGTTAGTAGTTGGACTTGGAAACATTTGCTGTATTGAACGCTTCGATGACTGCGTCATCAAATAAAATCGAGCGTAAGGAGTCCGAGAGAAAGGTATCGCTGTCCACCGGTAGCCTCGTCTTCAGTCGGCGGTTCAGTGAGTGAGCAACTCCAACTCACTTATTTAGACGGCCTGGCTTGGCGGTGTCCAGCTTCAAACCACCGACAGAGATGGCACAAATCTACCAATTGCCATAGCCAGAGGCTTGTGTAGCCTAATCATGCCCAGATATGTGTTTGGTGTATAGGCATTATAATTTTTATGAAAAGAAGCCACTGCATGAATTTACTGATTTATCACGGGTGATGGGAGAGGGTGGGCTTTGCCATCTGTGAATTACATTGAAGACTTTTCAATTTTGATGTCACCATGCTGGGACCAGCGCAGTTACAGAAAGCCTTACACAGCGTTAGATGTGACCTGATTAACTTCAGACCATGTTGATGAAAATGTGAATGAGAACATGCACCAATGAATCGGGATAAATCAAAAGACACTAAGATATTAGCATATCACATATGTAAATTGCCATGAGGGTGAACTCCGGCAACTACAGGTGACTGTCACAACCAATAATGAAAAGTGATGGGAAAAATAATTTCCCATTGAATGGTTTTACTAGCTTATGCATCTTTTTGTTTAGCCATCCATATATGAGCTATTGGATTGAGTTAACCATTGGTTTATTCAAGACTCAATAATCTCTGCCACCACTTGATAAGTACGAAATTACAGTCAATGAGTATGCGCTTTATACACAGATGAATTTACAATTCGCGTGGGGTGAATTTTTGAAACCCACAGATAAACACACATCATTTGTCACAGCGGCCATTGCTACTGGCGTGTATGTGACAATACAAAAGTGATCAATGAAATGGATGGTACCCTGGATGCCTTGTGCTCCAATCATTTTGTGGTGAACAGAAGTGTTACTTTATAAGGTCACTTCAGTTGTGCATCAATACTAGTGCACCTCCCCCAGAAATCCAAACAGCGTTTAATCAATACTTCAAAGGATACGTCCGCTATCACCGAAGATCAACTGTTAAGATGCTTCAGTTAGACAACTGGCTATAGTAAAATTTATTCTCCGAAATATGACAACTGCTAATTATTTGTACATGTGATTAGTTAAAAGCCTTTGACGCATTTAGCAAACTAACAGTCAAACATTAGTTTAGTGCCTTTTAGGGGCCTTCTTGGCTTTGTCATGTGGCAATAATGAGATGAAAGGGCCATCTTCCCCTCTGTACACAGTGCCCAGTCACTAGGTCTACTGAAGCCTAGTTCACCAATTTTAGACCATGATTCATGTTCAGCCAAGAGAAATAAGGAGGTTTAGCTTAAGGTAGACATACAGTTTAATAAATATACATGACACTGTAAACCTTTATCATACTGATTTGGCTGATGAATCAAATTATATATTATATTGAAAATATGTGCCTTTGGATTAGCGCTCACCCACAGAGTATTTGGGGATAAGACATGTAATCCTATGATACAGAAATGTTCACAATAGCAAGAACCAATATTTACAAGAGGAGTATTTGTGTCATTAGCTCAGTTAGCTCAATAATAAAACAGACTCCATCTTTCCGAGTTAACAACTGAAAGCTAAATTATGCTATTAAGCAATGTTATGGAGTTTTCACCCCTTGTTCTAATGCTAAAATCAGTCAATAGTTACTAGTGTACTAGTGTTCTGTGTAAAATTATCCCTGGAATGGAGTACAAAAAAGTCTCCTACCGATTCTTGTTCTTGATCACTTTTACTAAAAGGTTCCTGCAAAGCTTATTGGCCTGCGTGGCTGACTGGGTGAACTAGCTGCTGACTGCCCTGGGTAGTCATGTCCTGACACACAATCTAAATGTACAACCTGAAACAGCTAGAACTAATATCCTCAATAACATATAAAAATATAAAAGCGTACAGTAATACCATCTGTATTCAGACAAATATGAAGCCGAATTTCTGTTTTCCTAAGCACGAGCAGTCACTCAGTTCCTCCTCGCGTGTCCACCAACCAGTGCAGTCTCGACTATTCACTGCGGACCACTTGGTCTCAATTCCCTGTTCCCCATGTCCAACGCAGCGGGTTCCATCCATAGCATGCTCCTGGCATTCTACGCATATGCGAGTGCCTTCGGTCAGTACATTAGACCAGAACTTTCCAGGAGTCTTGCAGCCAGAATTAGCCGATGTGATTTTGAATGTACTGCAGTATCTGCAACAATTGACATTACAATCAATAAATAGTCGACTGATAGTGGGATCAGATGGTCGAATTTGAAGTCAAAAAGCCCAGATGGATTAAGTCAATATTTCACTACGACTTGGCTTCAGATGAAAGTAGTTGCAGTTGCAGGAGGGAGAGTACTGACCAAAGTGTACTACTAACTTGCATTTGGGAGTTATGATTGAACATACCCATTTCTGTCAATAGAGTATGGGGCATAATATCTGTAATACAAGTTTTTTCTGATGTCCATGCTGGGGTTGTATCGTCGCAGTGCTCTGAACTTGGCATAGAAGAACGGCATAATCTTGGCAGTTTCTAAAAATAAAAAGTGCCGAGTTATTTACCTAGAAGCAAACAGTATCTATGAACAATGCTTTGCAAGTGAGATAACATGGGTGGAAAGGATAGTAACACAGCAGCACAGTGACCTGTAAAATAAGACTAACATTCAATCAGAAATAATTAGCGCCGCTGTATCGGTTTCTTTTTACTACTTCACTGACTGGTGCGAGTGACACGTTCACAGTGTCACCCCCTATGTATTGCGAGCCCACCGATCAGGTTATATAACCACTATAAAGTGAAGAACTACTCTAGATTTTTTATCCTGTGACGCGTTACCCATTCATAAATTTGCACAAGTGCAATAAAAGTCATTGAGTTAATACGTTGCAATAAGGATAGGGCACGTAATGTAATAATAGCGGTGCTATAATCTGGCTGTTATATAACTAGTATTGTATGGTTTTTAATATTATGATGTAATAAAGTGTTAAATGGTTGTAGATAACCAGGTCAGCTACATTGATAGCCCTATCCAGCTGAAACACCTTTACAGCTGAGTTTGGTTGTCGTCACCAGGAATAATATAATAATTTCATTGAGTAGAGCATGCATTATGTAAGCCATCAGTAGACGTAGACTGGACGATTAGGCCGATGCCATGCCATGTCAACATGACAAGAGACGGATTAAGATAATGGTACTGATTTTTATGCGATGATCAGGGGGTGCCGTGGGGCGGGTACTGGAGCACTCCTAGATAGTTAGGTTCCCAGCAGAACCATTCAAAGATTTAATCCTGACCTCAGGCCTAAAGAAAGGCTTACTTTAATAACAAAATGTAGCAGACATTTGGGAAATAAAACAAACACGAGCACAGTAAAACTGCCTATAAACACTAATGAACCTATTGTTTCATGTCTTTCCTGCATTTGTCTTGTCTCTAAGTTCATTCACGTGTAATGACTAGCTGTCTCAGGTTTGTGTCACCTAGGCCATGACACTTTTGATGTTCGGAAAGCTTCTGCAACAGACCCCAGTACCGACACTATGATACTCTCATTAACCTGAGCTTAGTGAACATAGCCCGAGGCCCCATAACCCGAAGCTTTTTAAGATAAACTTTGTAGTAAACTGATATGGCCAAAATCCCTTGGACACATTGTGAGGGTCCACCTGATAACTCTGCCTAATACTGCTACCATCAGGGGGTCCGTCTGCACTACAAGTGTATGTTTTGTGCCACTCCAGTGACCACTGGAAATAAGTGCGATCATATTTCATACCTTGTTTGATTTTATATGAATACTAGGTACCATCAAACAGCTTAATGCGCCTAGAGACGGCCCACTGTATGAAAACATGTCCTCAGGTCTGTTATATCAACATTTACTCAGTAATAAGGCCATGCAGCCTGCCTCATCCCACAACTGAGCAGACATCCAATAGCTGGTGCGGGTCACTAACCAGTGCCCAGCACCCAATTTTACATCCCAAATCACCGAATGATCTACACATGCCGGCCCTACGGGAGACATCAGTGCTGTATAATAATGAGGGTAGTTTCTGGTTCCCAAAGGTTAATGTCCAGGAATTCAAGTCACAACACAATAGCTATTGTACTGGAGCGGTTTTAACCGTGTTAGACTCAATAAATTCAGAGTTATCTTCTCTGTTAATTTCTGACTGAAAGTGTCAATGCGAGCCATCATTGGATTATATCTATTATAGGGGGGGGAGGGATATCTATTATACAAGAGAAAAGCTGTCAACTCAGGAGCAATTACTAGTCTGGCATTTACTCCGCTGCGATAATAATTAACGTTCTAAGAGGATGGAGACAAAATGATCTTAGGTCGGATCGTTTGTGCAGCGTTGTGTGTCACATGTCAAATGGCGGTAGTTCTTTCATATTCTTGTCATATCAGTTTGTGGTTGTCACAACTCGTACTGTGTCAACTTTGTAGCAGCTTTGTATAAGTAAGAGCCACGCACTCACCCTCTCACCTAGTCTACACATCTGACAGTTTCCTTGCAAAATGAGTGCTTGAACTGTGAAAGTTGGTTTACTTCTAATATTGGTTGAGAATTATCTGCTGTTATTTGCCATTCACATTGTGCAAAGTTAACTAGAGTATTACCGGTGCTGGGACTAGTCAAGAGTATTTCTGACATTTAGCGCTAATGAGGTCTAATGCCGGTTAACATTCATTTCTCGGGTTTGTGGGCCTTTCTCCTCACCTTCTTCCACCCGTCCTCGGGATATTCCTAGGTGCCTTGGACTCTTACAGCGGTTTCCTGAACACGTCGTTGTTTCTTTAAGAACCGGGCACTCGAGCCCTCCATTTCTCGGCTCCTGAATGACATCGCGTTCCCGAGTCATCACGCCTCGGCCACAAGGACGACTGCACTCGCTATAGTCTGTCCAGTCTCCTACTTCACAGTCCACGGCTGCAATAAATAAAATCGCAAAATAAAAACTGTTCCAGGAGGCCCTGTACTGGTTGTTCATCTACGCTTCTGCCAGACGGATTAGTCTTCGCCTGAGCCCGCCCTGAACGAGCCTGCACTATAGGGACTTGTACTTTAACTATAATTTCTGACTAGACATAAGTGGATTGCATTCCATGATTGAATGCTGGAGACTGGTCTCGGGAGCGCTGGCAAATCTCGTTGTGTAACGAGTAGTTTACAGAGTTCCATCGCCAAATTTCACCCGCGTCGAGAATACAGGATGAGGATGAAAACAATTATCTCAAACAATTGGAAATTGGGCAAGTGAACATGAGTGGCTGAATAGAGACAGCTGCTGACAATCAGATTGGCTCATTTATGCAGGATTCACGGCACATTGCTTCACTTTGTCAATCTAGAATTGTTTCTCTAACAAATAGCACTTGAAATTTCTCGGCCTTCCACAAAGGTATGAAAACATTACAGCAGTCTAATGTATCCCTATTCCGATGGATATATAAAGAGAGCTGACCGAGCTAGCTTCGGATTGAGGATTAAACCAATTAGGGTTTAATCAAAGACTCTCTGTTTATTTACAAAATAAAAGACTATCCAGATTTTAAACGTTGGGAGTTCAACAATCAGAAAACAATTCCAGTGCTTAATTGGCAGAAATCCTTAATAATGCGGATGTAGGATGCACAAGCGGGAAATTACCCAAATATTGGGAGTGCTCTGACTTTGACATGTGAAAACCTTTCAAAGCTCAAACATCACACGCAAGTCAAAACTATTCACCTTATGAGCTACCTGATAGGAAACATGTTCTTATCTTCACACTATCACAGATAAATTTAGAAGAGTGGCCCCACATTTTGGGGTTGCAGCAATCATTCATAATTTAGGGACGCTGGAGGTTTATTCATAATGCAAAGGTGCATGCCAGAATAAGGACATGAACCTAGTAATGCTACAGTCAGCTGACAATCACCTGGCTCACATAATGAAAGGTTGTGACAATTTCTTCTAAGTGATTACAGACCTTGATTAGACTATCGTTTGGAACAGTTCAAGCACGCAATATGCTTTTGATGTTACTTAACTGGTGGAGACAGCTTATCTTAATTTTGATGTAACTACGTAGTTTTGCCTCGCAAATGTCTCTCTCTGTTGCTATAGAATTGGAACCGTTTAAATTAAATATACCTTCTGTCGCACCCATAAGAATGTGATGTCAAAATCAACCATAGCGTTTCCATTCATTGAGATATTATAGATTATGTTAATTCTAGTTGTCAAAATTAGATCTATTGTAAGTTTGGAGGGTCTCTCAATGGCCCTGATGGCTAACTTTCTATTATTCTCTGGCAATCATCTCAAAGATTATAACCTGCATCCTACTGCTTGCTCTATACGCAATCCTCGCAGCATGGTGGGGTTCAGCGTCTCTCAGGTGATTGCAGCAAGCGGGCAGTCCAGTTAATTAGTGATTTAACCTTACAAGCAATCGCAAAACCAGGAGCCTGCTTAACCAGCGAAATTCATCATCCCATCATCCAGGCAGACTAAGCGAAGAAACCTGGGTGCAAACTACATTATTATAGTATTTTAACTCAATGGATGTGCTATGGCTTCCGCTTGGGGTTATTAGCTATTCTATCGATGATAAGTAGCATGTATACACACTCCAGCCTACTTGTAACCTTAATCCTATCACAAATGTGGGCCTGACCTAGAAGCGGCCACATGTTGAGGAAGGCTGATGGAGCCATCTTCTCATGAGATAAGGCCTCTCTACGCTGCCTTGTCAACAAGCCAACTAATCAGTCCAGGGTTATAATCGGTCTTATGACGCCAAATCTAATGAGACGATATACAGAAACTGCGGTAACACCGGTTACTGAGAATAAGGCGAGGATATTTTTAGGTGATAGTTACACATACTTAAAGGCGGTATAATTTACATAGCGCCTGATGTGTAAGCATGTCGCTGTCAGACTGTAAATACAGACTATGTAATACAGAACATTTATATTACATACAATAACCACCGGTCTTTAATTTATAGCTATACATACCTTGGCAGTGCATGGAGTAATCCTCGCAGCAATCATTCATATCCATACAGCCTCCATCACAGAAGCAGCGACCAGAGCTTGATCCTTTACCATTCATTCTCAAACCTGTGCTGTGACAACTAGAATTACGCCCATCACAGCACATGTTAGCGCAGCCAACAGATGGAGTTCGGAACTTCTGCCACCATATCTGGTTGAGTTGCGTCGATGCTGCATAGCTGCCGTATATACTAATGCACAAAAGTGCTAAAGTTAATAAAGTATTCATGTCTGTGCTGAACTTCTAAACTATGTCCTTCTGCTATGAACTACCGAAGCCTATATGAGGGTGGTGCCTAATAACCAAGGTACCCCACTGGGCCAGGTCCTAAGTCCCAACACTCGCTCCTATTGGTCGATTTCGCCGGGATAACACAATAGAGGGGTTCAATTAAACGTGAGCGCAGCTCGTTGTGCCCTTGCATGAACCTGGATGCTGAGTGGTGTAATTCATACAGCCTATGAGATTACTGAGGTGAATAACGAATTAGCTGATTTTCAGTTTAAATAATTCATCGGTAAGAACAATCAGAAATACCCATATAGGGTTATAAAGTCATTCAGCCTAGGCAATCAAGTGTGAGAGAGAAATAAATCTTCTGTTTTCTAATTTAAGGAATAAGGGCTTTGTTAGGACACGACCTAACCCGATTTAGTTATAGTCTTGCAAGCGTGTACAAAGCTGAAGCTGTTCAAATCGTAAAATACAATTATTCTTCAACCAATGACTGATATCTAATGCAAACATGGGGTATTAGGATTCTAAATCAATGTAAGCCGCCGGCCAAAGGGATTGGTAGCTCAGAGGTCTAATACTTTTACAAAGGCATTGCTAGCCATTTCCGCCATGCCATCCAAACAAAGCTAACATGCCTACAGCAAAGAGCGGTTTATGTATGACCACCACATGATAAGGTTTTGAGGACAAAAGCTGCAGGATTATCACTATGTAGCACATGGTTGGGAGCTAGGCTGCGGCATCCTGGGGGGCAGCCTTAACCCACACAGATTATTAATTTACAGAACGATCTACAGATCTACATAATTCTCGCCGCCTCGAGTCAGCCTTCTCTGAGCTGCCATATTGAAATGTTGTTGAGATATATACTGGGTTATTGCACGCCCATCTGGAGAAAAGGCTTCAATACTGACACTATAGGAGGCGTTTCCTATGTAAGTCTGGAAAATTCTATGATGACAAAGATCTGACCTCACCAATCACTCACCCTGTACATGACCGAGTTAAAATGTGCCAACAAACACAGCAACTCACACTGACTGCGTAATTCAGGTGTTGTCTTCGCAATCACATGTGTTTGTTGAACTCAATAGATCAAGAAACTTACACAAAAACTACCATTTTCACTTTGACTCCACCCTTTGAATAATAAAGCTAACAAAGTCTACCAAGTGTATTCTTGGAACCAGAAAGCAAAACCTATAATTGCTTAAGCCTAGGTAGGTTCAAGGTTCATTCCCAAGGGAGATCATGCAGTAGGTATAGAGCTCGAAATGCCACACAATACATAATCATTCATAAACCAAACATACACATGCAAAGTCCTGTCAATGATTTGATGAGGGCCAGGTGAAAAATATAACTGAAAGGCCTTACGTCTGCAAAGAAAAATAAGACATATTTCTGTAATCCATCAGGTTAACCAGCGACACTACAACATCTGCATTGTGTCAATACCACGGTTACCAAACTACCACATTTATCACTACAAAGGAAAGGTTTTTGTTCCCTGAAAAATTTTACTCCGGCCTCAAAATGATAAAAAAGTATATTCAAACCACCTGCCTGCGCGGCAGACAACTGGAATTTGGTAACAGAGATTGCGGTCCAAGTTTCCTGTTTTTCTTGCCACACTAGGAGGGTGGCAATGTTGGCTGTACAATGTACGTCAAGCAACATGTTGCTCATCCAGCCAACTACCGATCTTCAAATTCATCACAACAACTATCCCTTTTTATTTTTACCACAGTACTGCACTCTGCACATCTTATCAGGATGGTCTGGAGGGGTTGGGAGTTTGGGGTCTGGAGGGAGGGGCCCCTTTGCCCTGTCTATCGCCAGCAGCACCAACAGCAACAGGAAGTGAATTACAAATGACTGGGTGACACACTGTGACAGAGCAACTGACTCAAACACAACAGATTATTACTAAAGTAGGCTGTGTCGCTACAGGCCAGGAAAGTAACGAGGCAATAGAATAATAGAGTCAATAACAGTGAAAACTGTAAAGTTCTGATAGTGCGCATTACGTCTGCTTCGAAGATGGGGAACGGAGGTTGTCGGTTAGTTTATAGGCAGTATCAGGAGTATACACGGTAATCTTGATTTCGCAAATCAACTTGTCTATGATCTAGGTTGGTATAAAACTTTGTAAGAGAAGGTAGGGAAATTCGAGCCTGTTTCCTGTCTTGCTTAGCAAAAGTTTTCTCGGTCACAAACATCGCCATACACTATGTCTATATTCACTCCCACTAATCAAAAGCGGCTAACGAATGTTGCCATAGTAAGAATGAAAAAAGCCGGCAAGCGGTTTGAAATAGCCTGTTATCCAAACAAAGTACTAGCTTGGCGGGACAAGATGTAAGTTTACAGGTCACTCGCCTCGACCAGCAATTCGCTCGACGAGCCGATCACGTCAATGACTGAGTCAGACTCACCCAATAGAAGTTAAATTAAATCACTCATTGGTCGAATAACTCTTGGATAACTCGGGTCAGTCGCCGTGTCGGCTGACTACCTGAGTCAGTCAATACAACAATAATCACTCAAGGTTGAAATGAATTGAGTCAAACTCAAAGTCAAAAACTACTTCTGACTCTGAGCTACTCACCAAGTTACTTGCTAACTACTAAGTAACTCAGTCGTAAAATGGCAAGTCACTGACTGAATGACTGACTACCAATAGTAGTAGTTCTAAAAGAGAAGCCCTCACTAAGTCAGTCATGGACTGTGAGTGACAGCATCACAATCCGTGAGTCGTGACCGCTCTATTCGGTTCTATTGAATGATGACTTAATGGTGCCTTCCGTTCTTGTTAACGTAGGAGTTCGGTTATAACAAAAAGGTGAGGTATCAATGGACTATCATTGCTATGCATTTTCAGCTTTTCCATTAATTAGTTCAGTGATTATACCGTAGCACACTAAGTGTTGTGGTATAGTATTTAAATTAATACAGAGCACCTTGATCTGACTCCGAGGCTCTGACTCTAGTTTTACCACAGTTGATGTTTTAAATTGATCACCTACATTTTGCAATGTCATGGAGTTGTGAGTTGTTCATCTATTTAGGTGGTGTGGATTTGTTTGTATAACCATACATCAAGGCTGAGTCGGTGCCATAGAACCTCGTTCTTAAATATTTGAGACTGAAGTTCAGGTTTGACTTGGTTGACGTGTAGCTCAATAGTGTTAGTATACCGAGGATAAGGTTAAACACCTGTTAGCGGTTATTGCAGGTTACACATTGCAGTTATGGACTATTACATCTAGATAAGTTGACTAGCGTTTCCTCGGTAATGGCGTGGAGTATCTTGTCATCTACGACCTAAGTCTAGGGCAATTTCGGTCACTGTCTTTGTTTATATATAATATTGGTGATTTCCAAATTGAGTAGACAGTTTCCACAATAACTCACTGTACAGCCCTGTACAATAGGTGCTCACCATCGAGCCCCACTAAACACTGAAATAAAATAGATTTATAAAGCCGACACACAAAAGCTAAACTCAGCAACCCCAATTGAGACGACAATTGTCATAACTGTAGATGACTGAGTATGACCTGAACAGCTGAAGATCAAAAAGGTCTAAGGAATGCATTGTGGGACGTCAGAGTGTTGGTGGCATTGTTTCACCTACTCAGATCTGTCGCCCCAAATTAGATTCTCCAATGATGGGTCCTGCAAACGTATTCG
>Ga0224501_10001498_pt1 | contig 18105 bp, 16 predicted proteins | sample SF_Oct11_sed_USG_4_FD_169105 | JGI IMG/M metagenome (GOLD analysis project Ga0224501, IMG submission 169105) | Sediment microbial communities from San Francisco Bay, California, United States - SF_Oct11_sed_USGS_8_1 | ecosystem: Environmental > Aquatic > Marine > Sediment | place: USA... | reverse complement strand
TTTCTCAGCTTCCTAGCGTTCTCCCAGACCAGCTTCGGATTCAAATCAAGGTCGTGCATGAAGTCCGCGAAGCTCACCGTGCGATCCTCCTCCTCCATGAGTCTCCTCATCATTCTCAGTCGAGTCTCATGCGAGAAGGCATCGAAGATCCTTGAGAATCTCTGGAAATCCTGTCCGACGGACTCAAGTTCACTGTCCAGCTGCCTCTTCGACCAATCCGCGGCAGACAGAGGAAACTCAAAGATGACTTCGCCGTCTCGAACCAACTGTAGTTTTAGTTTCATCTAGTCCTCGCCTCTTATTACCTAAAAGTAATTACCTCTCGGTAATATATAAATGTTACTATTCGGTAATAAGCTAGCTGAACGTCAGTAGACAGCTTCAAAAGGGACTACATGAGTTCCATCATCACATGGCTCTTTCAAACAAAACCTTCTGACATTGTGCCTTTCAAGAGTGCACGATCAGAAATGATATGCTTAATATTTCTCTCTGGCTAACTCCTTATGGGCGGAGAGATTGACGAGAGAACTGTGGACGGAACTGATTTTCAGCTATTTTCCAGTAGATCGTGAGAACATCAGGCAGCAGATCTTGGCTAGAGTAGTCTTTCTCTTTGCGATTTGGACATTAGGTCTTGTGGCTTATTCACTGGATGGTCTACTGATGCTCTATGCATCAAGTCTTGAGATTGTTCAGACTCTTTTCGGAACTGGTTTCATCGTCTTGCTGGGTTCATACATGGTTCAGCGGGCTCTGCCCGATGTCACTGCTTCGTTTCGTCCGCTGGTGAGGCTGGACGACGAGTCTTTCATGAAACTGTCGGAAAGAGTGCAAAGACATAGTCGAAGTTTCCTTCCAATCCTCGTCCTTTCTCTGGTACTCACATTCTGGGCGGGAGTTCATCATGAAATCCTGAAGATCTTAACTGTTGGCGTCTCTCTGCACTCTGTATACTTTGTGTTTCTCATGTTCTTAGTCTATCTTCTCATTGGAACAGGGATATGGCTCGGCGTATCGATTTGGATCACAATATTCCTCGTCTCCCGGCAACCATTGGACGTTGAATTATCCACGAATACTGTTGAGAAGTTCCGCGGTCTGAGCAGACTCGCTCTATGGTTTTCCCTATTCTATTTCATAGCACTCTCCATCGGAGGAGGCTTCTCAATGATAGGGAGCCCCGCACTAACATTCTTGGACATCATCATATCCCCCTTCTTCCTGTTCATCATAATCGGCATCATCAGCATTCTATTTCCTTTCTACAACATTCACCTAACTCTTCTCAGACTGAAAAAACAGCAACTCAGCGAGATCGAAGAGCAGTTCCAGATTGTGAAGAAAAGGCTGGATACAGTTGTAGAGGACAAAACATACGAATCAAACGAAGGGACAATGAAGATAGTAGCTCGCCTGCTGAGCCTGCAGATCAAGGAAAGGGGTCTCCGATCAGCACCAGAATGGCCCGTAGACACAGGGTTCTTTTCAAAGCTTCTAACGTTGGTTCTGATACCGGCAGTTGTCAGGGTGGCTACTGAAATCCTCAACCGAACATATTTCGTCTGATCTGCGCGAAGCTAGCTGCCAACCGTTCTAGCGACCGTATCATAGAGTCGCTTCAAAGGCTCCACAACCCTTCAGGTATCTGGAACTGGACTAGGTCGATTTTGGTCTTCTTAGAGAGAGGATTTTTAAGCTTGATCTGGCACTACACATGCTCAATTCCGATGAAGCAGATAGTCTAAGGAGGAGTTCCTTTGGATGGGAACATAAAGGTCGTCTTCGCCGCTGGTCTCTCTTCTGCTCTAATTCTGGGAGTCTTTGAGATCCTGTTCCCTTTCTATCTGGATTACAGAGGGATCTCCCTCGTCGGAATGGGCCTAATCTTCAGTGTCTCGACACTTGCTATCTCTCTACTTAGAATCTTCATAGGTGAATATGCCGATGTCTATGGAAGAAAGAGGATCTACCTCTCATCCTGCATTCTCGGCATCGCAGCAAAGAGCATGTTTGCCTTCTTCGTCGGCGAACTGGAGATTCTATTCAACAAGTTCCTGAACGATCTGGAGGGGAATCTGCGGATCTCGGTGCACAACATAATGCTTTATGAAAACGCTAGAAAAGCCTATGCAAAGATGCTTTCGTGGTTCACAGCTTCAAACTTCGTGCTGCAGGCGATCGGCAGCCTCACCTTTCCAGTTCTTCTGGCGTCTCTGGCATATCCAGGTCTCTTCGTTCTTCTTGCGGGGATGGAGGTCATCAAATTCTTTGTTATTCTCGCATATAGGGAGGACAAGAAGGAAAGGACGGGCAGGAAGATATCTCTGAGAGAGGCCTATAGTTTCAAGATTAGAAGAAACCTGAAGGTTCTTTCTCTTTCCTCCGCCATTGGAGCTCTCGGATTTGGGATCGCTCATGGCTTCCTTCTTCCCCTCTATTTTGCTGGGAAGTACGGTCTTGACCTGGCTCAAATATCAGTAATCACCGCTATACATCGATTGTCCTTTCTTACCACGCCTTTGGCTGATACAGTCATCACAAGACTTGGGTTGAGAAAGACGTATATCCTCTCAACTCTGGCTTACATCATCTCTTTTCTAGCCGTCGGTCTAATCACTTTTCCCATAGTCATCTTCGTGCCTGTCTTCCTCATACACGACCTCTTAGGCGGAGGGATAGGAATGACCGCTATGAACGTGATCATGCAGAATCTCACCGATGATGATACGCGTGGAAGAGAGATCAATGCCTTCAACGCTATCCAAACGCCTATGGTGATAATGGCTCCAAGCCTCGCAGGCATATTAGCCGCAGCAAGCTGGGACTTTATCTTCATCGCAGGCGGGCTACTCTACTTGGTCTCTCTACTCATGTTTTTGCTGTTCTTCAAGGAGAGGGATACCGGGCAATCGAGCCAGTATCAGAAATAGGCCACTCTTGATTCTTACAGGCTTCAAAAGTGTTCGCATACCGGAGTCCAAACGATCGAAACACGGTCTTATATATACCGTCCGAAATACTGGCTGTCGTGGTATGATGTTATGTCGAAATGGAAGGATCTCGCTCTGTGGATGTATGGAGACGTTCGAAGAGATGTAGGTTTCTGGTATTCGCACCAGTTATCCGAAATCGAAGGTCTCACTGAGGAGCAGCTCTTCTGGACCCCTAATCCGAAAGGTCTCTGTATCCTTTGGCATGTAGGACACATCGCACACAGAGAACGTACACACATAGGGAGATTTCTCCAAGGTCTTGAAGGAACAATTATACCTCCTCGATTCGAAGTTTTCGGTCCAGATTGGTGCTCCACCGCGGAAATCCGCAGGTCGATAGAATCTGTACAGAGTGCCTTCGAGTGGGTTCGCGACATCCGTGAGGAAAGCCATGAGTACATTGCATCTCTGACTGAGGAAGACTTTCACAAGATCCCAGCCAAATCAGCAATGGGCCTAAGCATAGGTCAATGGCTTTTCATCACAACCGCACATACCGCTTTGCACATAGGCCGAATTCAGCTGCTACGTTCGCTTGTCGAGGGCGAATTTGAAAGGGCATGCTAGACGGCGCATTCGAGTCTAATCAGTTGTTTCTAGGATCAATATGGCATCTTCCCATTCGTAGGGTGTTGAAAAGGATTTCACTCCCCTGTTCGGGAAGCTGTCAATAAAGGCTGCATCACCAGTTCTGGGATCAATCCAGAATGCACTCACCTCATCTCCTTCAATCCTGTTCATGTTGATGGAGAAGGAGGTCTTGCTGGCTGAATAGACCATGATCCATTCGCCGTTCCTGTGACGGGCTGCGAGATTAAGAACATCTCCTTTGGTTTGGCCGCCGCTGGCAAAAACTGCTTGATCGGGAACGAGATTCCACCACTCTTTTCGGCCTAGAAATATCCTCTCTAGGACGCCCATTTGGCAGGCACCAGGCGCATCCAATGCATCCTTCCATGTGGGGAGTACACGCCAGCTATCGTTGTGTCCGTAGCTGTGATGACCTCCGGCCAGGTATGAATAGTATGCCTGTCTGCGAATCCAAAGCGGAGTCACCTCAAAGCCATACTCGGTACCTTCTTCATAGGCTCCTTCAGCCATAACCACAGGCTTCACAGGCTTGAGGCTGTAATCATTGGTCACCATGGGATAGATTAGACGAACATCCTTCCATGTCTGAATTGAGTTGAACGCCAGCCAGTTTTCGCCATGGATGAAGCTGGACGAGTATGGTGCAGGATCCGGCTTGAAGGTGATGATGTGGAAACCGTTGTCTCCCTCCTGAAGACCGGCAGCTAGCTGTCTAAGAAGTGGAACATACTCCTGATTGGCCACAGGTGTCATCGACCAGATAATATTGGGTACATCTCTGTATCGCTCCGCAATCCATTTCGCCCATGGTCGGGCATTCTTGAGATTCATGTGGTCCCCGAACCTGCGATGATAGAGTGTCATCGAAAAGATCAAGCCAATTTCACGGGCCAGTTGGATAATAGAATCCACATTTTCAAAATATGCCTCGTTCGGCTTAGCAGGATCGTTATTTAGCCAAGGCATCTCTCCGTAGACGTTGGGGTGAACAGGGCCTTCTACACCCAAGAGCATTGCCTGAATGACATTGAACCCCTTGCTTTTCACGTTCTTAAGAATGATCCTGACTTCTTTCAGAGTGTATTCCCGAAAGATCTGCCATTGAGTGTTGCCTAACCAGAAGGCTGGATCACCGTTCTGATCCACAAAGTACCTGCCATTCTCGGTTACCTTGACGGGATAAGCTTGCTGCCCTGTCTTCATTTCTTATCTCCTTTCAGTCCAATATGCATATAGCATGCCATAATTCTTTCTTATAAAAGCACATAAACACAAAATCACCTCGTGGCTACCCATAATACACGCGGAAAGACACAACCTGCAGCCGTATCCTCTTCGCGCGCGCTAGACTGTCACCGTCTAGTAAAGGACATGCTATGTACTGCTCAAGATCAGCAACAAGAAAACGAACAAAGGCAGAAATATGACCGTGAAGAAGTTCAGGAACAGGTCCCGAATCCGCATTCTATCTTGCCTCATGATTTGATGGGTCACATTTGCCTCATATAAATCTGTAAGAAATGGTCTTAAGAAGAGAAAACATGCATGCTCAAACTAGAGTTTCAGGATCAGCTAGCTCATTTCTAAGCCATTCAAGAGACAGACTCCAGACTAACAGCTGTTTCGGAGCCAATCTCACTACATAACACAGGCCAAACGCCTGGTGATTGCTCTTTCGGATCATCTCTAGCTGCCACAGCCCGTTTGGAGATATGGAGGACTGCTCAGTCGTCGCGCCCGCGACGAGCCAGACTTCAAAGGAACACCTGAAATCAAAACCCTAACCGAGAAGGGATTCCTCTCCAACTTGGTATGAGCAGCCAAGACAGAATGACGTCAGAACACAACACAGGACAAGGAAAGATATAGAGGACCCTCATAGTTTTGGTAGTCTTGATATTCTCTCTATCCCATCAAAGTCCTCATCGAAAGAGTAGATCTCCCCTATGCCATTCGCCCGCATGAAATCAACAGCCAAAGCATCATTCGAATCCAGCTTCAGATCGCCCCCTAGCTCCGTAGCCGCGAAGTAAGCTTCCCTACTCACCCCTTGTATCTCCATGTTATCCAACATGAACAAGCCAAGAATGACATGAGTCAACTCCTCTATCTGCATGCCGTGCTTAAGAATATTCACGACCTCAGACAGATGCACAACGGTCATGACCACCTCTTCCTCTCCCTGAGACACAGCAGTGATTATCTTCTTAGCCTCATCCTTCATCTTCCTCTCTTTCTCTGTCAACTGCCTCCTCGGTCTGTAATAGGCATAAACGAAAACATTCGCATCCAAGAACCTCATACGCCTACCTCATGCAAACTCTTCTCGAACTCCCTCCAACTCCCAATAGCCTCCACACCCAGATCAGCCCTATCAAAATTCCTAGTCAAATCTACCCTACGCTTCGGAATGATCTTCAGATACCCCCTCCGCTTCACAACGTACAACTCCCTACTCTCCCCCACCTCAGACTCACGCCAATCCAAAGGCAAAATCAGCCTCCCCTGAGAATCAACCCTCCTAACCTCAACTCCAACATCCACGATTGTCACCACAAATCGCGATTCGCGACCACAAATATAAATCTTCCCCACAAATGGACGTCGAACACCTAAACCGGCAACACCAGATGCTCTGCGATAGCCGAAAGTGACGCATCGTCGCCTCTCGCCAAGAGATTTTTCCGGAAAGGAGCTAGTTTCTAAGTCTATTCAATAATCTGACTCCGGAGTAACAGCTGTTCCAGAGCCAATACGCACGGCTAACACACGCTAAACGCACGCTAGACTATCCCGCGACCGCTCTTGTAGCGCCAGAACTCACACAGACCAATCCTCTCAGCAACAAGGCAAACGAAAAGAACCCTAGCAAATACAACAGCTAGCAGAAGAATATAGGAGGGTATTGTTTTCAGGAGTAGAATCATTCGCAAAAACAGCCTCTAGGAGAGACCGCAACTCCTATCCAGCGGCAACTATAGGAAGCCTACACGAACTGTTCAGCCGCCTTTAAGCTTTCTATGATCATCTGTCGAGGTTCTTCTCCGGTTAGTACGGCCCTGCGGAAAGGCCTGTAGGGATGGTCCACCAGCATTGTCTTGATCTCAAGCTTCAGCAGCTTCTTCATAGAGTCCATGTAATCCTGCTTGTTCCTGATGACTAGGTTTCCCTCCTCGACGCCTCTTCCTTGCACTGAGTCCCCCGTTATGAGTGTCTGATTCTTCTCATCGTGTAGACATATGCTTCCGGGCGTGTGACCTGGAGTGTGCACTATCCGGAACTGTCTGTCACCGAGCATTACTGTGTCTCCATGCTTCAGCTTCAGATCCACAGCCCCTACGTCGTCGGCGTCCAATTCATGAGCGACGATCTTTGCCTTTGTCTTCTCCTTGAGTGCTTTGTTTCCCCAAATGTGATCGCCGTGACCGTGGGTGTTCACTATGCATTTGATATCCTCGGGTCTATGCCCCAACTCTGAAAGGAGGGGAAGAATATACTCTGCAGGAGTCGTTTCCAAGCCTGTGTCCACTATGCCTACTGAGTTTGTACCAGTAACGACCGTGACACCGGTGAAGATACCATGGAAAGGCTGTTTGATCAAGTATAGATCCTCAGCAACCTTCTCTACGTCCTTCATACGGTTCACCACAGGTTCCTCTACAGTCCACCTTTAAAAGGTTAGTGTACACGCTCGATTCTTCGAAACCTTAAGTAGCGCCGCCAATATTGAGCGCTACTGGGTGCAAGTTATTGTCTGCTGGCAAGAAGGCACGCACTCATTGGCGTGAATACTACAAGGGACGTAAGGGAGGATACGTGCTCATCCAGAATGGGTTAAGCCGAGAAGATACTGACAAGCCCTTCATAGGCATAGCCAACACTTGGAACGAGATAGTCCCAGGCCACCTCTATCTTCGGGAGGTTTCGCGGTTCGTCAGGGACGGCGTCAAGGCTGCCGGAGGCGCGTCGCTGGAGTTCAACACGATCGCGACGTGTGACGGATACGGATATGGTTACGGGAAACCTGACACTTGGAAGTACTGCCTTCCAGTCAGAGATGTCACAGCCGACTCTGTGGAGCTCGTGGCCAGACATGTTCACTTCGATGGTATGGTTCTCTTGAGCGCCTGTGACAAGAGCAATCCTGGAATGCAGATGGCCGCAGCTAGGCTGGATATACCGACGATCCTCGTTCCTGCGGGGTTGAACTTCAGACGATGCCCAGGTACAGGACTTGGGACCGCAACCACAGGACAATGTATGGCAGAGGCACTAGGCATGGCTTTGCCAAGAACGGCGACCACATACACATTAACGCCGACTCACGAGGAGCTTGCTCGAAGGGCAGGAGCTATGGTTGTGGAGCTTGTGAGATCTGAAATCAAGCCGTCTGACATCATGACCCGTGCTACCTTCGACAATGCAATCCGCGTTCTCCTCGCGACAGGCGGCTCCGCGAACTACTGCATGCACCTCCCAGCCATAGCCAACGAACTTGGTATAGAGATAGGAATCGAAGACTTCGATAAGCTCAGCGACGAGACGCCCTATCTGTGTCACCTCACCCCTAACGGACCTAGGAACCTCGAGGAGCTCGACCAGAAGGGCGGAATACTCGGTGTCATGAAAGAGCTGAGCCCCCTCCTTAACCTCGACGTGATGACCTGCACTGCGAAGACGCTTCGGCAGAACCTCGAGGACTTCAAGAAGTGGATGAGCATTCAGCCGGCTAGATCAGAGCCTCCGTCAGACACACTCAGACCCCTCAGTCGACCTTTGCTCAAGACAGGTGGCATAACAGTGCTTAAAGGCACACTAGCGCCAGAGGGCTCGATCGTCCGAACAGCCGGAGTCAAGAAGGAGAAATACACTTACACAGGTGCAGCCCGGGTGTTTGAGAACAAAATCGACGCCACAGAGGCCCTCCTAAACGAGGATTACAACCCCGAAGATATCATCGTTGTCAGAAACGAAGGCCCGAAAGGCGGACCGGGCATGCCAGAGCTCTGCTCCGAAGGCGAGATGCTCGGAACAGAGGAATCTGCCACCTACCTAGTTACAGACGGTAGATACTCTGGCGGAGGCAACGCCGGGACGATCGTGGGCTACGTAACGCCCGAGGCCTTCGAAGGAGGACCAATAGCTGTTGTGAGAGACGGCGACCGCATACGTGTAGACATTCCAAAGAAGCGTCTGGATCTACTCGTGCCTAAGGATGAAATTGAGGCACGACTCGCGAAGTGGATGCCGCCCGAACCCAAGTTCAAGAGCGGTTTCCTCGCACGCTACATTCATGAGGTGACGCCCGCCCTGAAAGGCGCCTATCTGCGACCTCCGCAACGAGCCAAGGATCGGCCAGCTTGAGGAATCTTCTCTACAGCTAGCTAAATATTCATCCTGTAGACTTCCTTGTGTAGGTTGAGTGCGGCATGGTTGAGATAGCGTTTGCATACGGTGATGGAATTCTGAAAGCAAGTATCCCATCAGGGAATCTCAAGATAGTGGAGAGACGTTCCTACCCTCCCCTTAGGAACTGGCAGGAAGATGCTGGAATCGCTTTGGACAGTCCCATCGGCATAGAACCCCTTGAGAAGTCAGTTTCCAGCGGTGATCGGATCGCGATTATAGTTGACGATCTGACAAGGGATACGCCAGTCTCTTTGCTGCTTCAGATGCTCTTGGAAAGGCTGAAAGATGCATCAGTAGATAGAGATCACGTAGACATTGTGATGGCGACTGGGACTCACGAGGAACCTCCAACAGAGAAGGTCAAAGAGAAGATAGGACACAAAGTTGCAGAGAGATTCAAGGTCATAATTCATAATTCGCTGGGAAAAGAAAACCTGGCGTATCTAGGCCTTACAAGTCGCGGGACACCGGTATGGATTAACCGGGTAGTCGCAGAAGCAGATTTCAAGATAGGGATCGGAGGCATAAGACCTCACGCAGAGGCCGGCTTCGGCGGAGGTGGGAAGATAATTCTCCCTGGAGTATCAGCGTGGGAATCTATTGGGAGCAATCACTTTCTATATGCCCATCCCAAGTCGAGGTTCGGCATTCTTGAGGGGAACCCTTTCAGAATGGACATTGAAGAGAACGCAACAGTAGCAGGTTTGGACTTCATTCTCAATGTTGTTCTGAACAAGGAAGGTCAAATGGCAAAGGTTGTTGCTGGGGATCCTATCGCAGCTCATCGAGAAGGAGTTGAGGTCGTCAGGGCCATATGTGAGAATCCCATTAAGAGAAAGGCAGACGTCTTGATCATGTCATTCGGACCGAAAGATCAGACGCTGTGGCAGTTGATCGGAAGCGCAAATACGTTGAGTATGGCTGATCAAGCCGTTAAAAGAGGAGGTTCAGTGATACTTGTGGGCTCATGCCGTGAAGGGATTTACCGCCGATTCCTGGGTATCCACCATCTGAACTACAAGGGAGATCAGACAGGCGTTGAGGATTTTCTTCAACTTTTGAGTTCTGGCGCTAAGCCGCATGAAATCTATTCGGAAACGTTACGTGGGAACATCCCCTACATGGAGCTAGGAGCTAAAGGTATTGTCCTGTCCAGTTTGATAAGGGAGAGGAACATCACAATAGTCTCTCGGGAGCTCAACCCAGAGGATGTCAAATGGTTGGGCACACTATCGTCGAATGTAGACGAAGCTGTTAACGCTGCTTTGAAGGAACAAGGAAAAGACTCGGATATAATAGTGGTAAATGCTTCAGCTTTTAAGACCTCCCCAAGGATGGTGCCCTATGTGTCGGTGGGGTGCGAACATAGTCTAGTCTAGCTAGCTGGGATCGGATCAAGCCTCAGAACACCAAAAGTATCGTTGGTACAACAAATGAATAATGTTACGCTTTTGACAGTTATTGCTTTCATCTTCTTCATGTCCAGAGGTATCATAGGCCCCGTCAGCTCACTTTACATGGAGTCTCTTGGGGCCAACTACGTCGCCATCGGCCTTTTAGGGACCACATTTTCTTTAGCAGCCGTTTTCTCTAGCTATCTTTGGGGACAAGCATCAGATAGGATAGGTCGGCGCAAAATTTTCTTGATTCTCAGTCTGGCGATAATGTCTGTGAACTATTGGCTTACGGCAGCGATACCCAGCTACGAGTACATGTTCCCACTGAGCCTTCTAGGATCAGCGTCCCAAGCAGCCTATACTACGGCGAGTCTAGCCTTGATGGGTGACCTGTTAGAAAGGCGGCACGAATCTCGTGGACGTAGAATTGGTACCTATCGAGGACTCGGCTCTTTGGGTTTTGGACTAACGGCTTTCATATCAGGCAGCGTCGCAGACTGGTCATCGCTTAGGACAACGTTCAACATTGCAGCCATCTTCATGGCGGCCGCATTTCTATTGGCTTTAAGAATAAAAGAGACCTCTCCATCTGACCGACCGATCTCAAGCATTGGACACAAAAATGATGAACAACTTACCCAAGAGGTCGAAACTGTTTCGGTGACTCCGAGCAAACGGAATCAAAAGCTTCCACTAGGCCCACTCTTAATCTCGACACTTCTTTGGTTTTTGGTCACCGGCGCTGTCTACGCCGTATGGGCCAACTACATGGTAGGCGAGCTTGGATACAGTCAAGCTGAGATGAGCAGACTTTGGGGCATTGCTTCGTTATCTGAACTACCATTCATGATTCTAGCGGGATGGCTCTCAGACCGTCTTGGAAGATTAACAATCCTAAGTGTAGGATTCCTCGCTTGGACGTTCGTCTTCCTAGGATATGTGCTTGTGCCGGTGACACCATGGATCATCATTGTCCAACTTATACGAGGTTTTGCCTATTCAGCATTCACAGCTACTTCGATGACGTACGCTGCTGAAGCACGCTCAAAACCTCAAAGAGGACGAGTATCCGGACTCTACAACTCGTCAGGAAGCATCGGCTCTATCTTAGGCTCTACGATGGGCGGCGCACTAGCTCAGTTCATCAACTTCAGGATCATGATCGCCACAAATGCAGCCATAATCTTCATCGGAGCTGTGCACGTGGCTATTGTCGAGATCCGCAGATCTCGCGACTAGCTAGCCGCTAGCTTGCCGAGTTCCCCAGCGTCCATTAGGTCGTCGCAAGTTCTTTCAGGCAGAGTTTCATTGCGGTTGCGACGCCTTTCGCGCTATCAGAGCTTTCCGGCAAATCTTTTCGACCCAGCAACACAGGTAGCAACTTTTCGCCTGCAGGGCCTTCACCCCAGCCTGTGAACAGCATGCCCAACATTCTATCAGTAGCATCTTTTTGAGCGCACCTAAGTAGCGCTAAGGCAGCGTCGGGTTTGTTCCAAGTCGCTGGGAGCACCCGGAAACCTTTCTGCTGGAAGAACCGCACTGAAGGATAATCATCTCTTATCTCGTAGTGCCAGTCACAGAGGATTATGTCTTTGGGAATAAGGTCGACGGCGCGATGGGAGCTGGTGGAGCTAGCCTCCCAATCACCGTAACCGGTGGCTTTGGCGTCGAGAAGGCGGTCACCCCACATAAGCATTTCAAGGTTGCGTTTTTTGACTAGGTGACTATGGTAGTCGTTGACTGCTTTGGCGAAGAGTTCAGCTACGTCCTTGCCGTTGCAGCGAGGACATTTTACGTCACCAATAAGGAAGACTTCGTCCATGCCAACATGAAAGGCATCGGCATCAAAAGCTTCGATAATCTCATCCACCAACTCGAAAACGATTCCATTGACATCTGGATGTAGTGGACACCACTCACGGCAGTAGATACCCTCATTAGTCGGACCGATGTGCGGAGTTTCATCGAACTCGGGATATTTCTTCAGAAGTGCGAAGGTTTCTCCTGCCCAGGACTGATGGCCCAAGCAGTTAAACAGAGGGATAAGACGTATGTCGTGTTGATGACAGAGTTCAGTAAGCAAATGAGCGTCCGTAGCTGTCAAACCCTTCGCATCAGCAAGCTCAGGATGAGACTGAAAGTCGAAGCCGTAACCAATCTCCAGCACCAGAACATTGATGCTCATATCTGCAAGAGCTTCTGTGACCAACTGCCTGAGGACCGAGACTTTGTCATGAGGTACGCTGTAAAGATGCAAGGCCCGCCAGGTTCTATTACGTTCTCTCCAGTTCTCGAGCCACATTGGCTATTCACCAGAACGTTTCGATATTTATTATCACATTCTAAAAAGGTTTCCTTGCAGTACATACATTCTGCCGTGCGAAGGGTGGGTGACCTCGTAGCTAGCTATCATGATTGGTAGAACGGGATTGGGTTTGGGGTAGAGATCACATCTTTCACACTGTAGTATGCCGACCGCGCAACGCAGAGATTATCAGAGCCAGAGATATTCTGGCAGATGCTATCTCACTATGTAGCAGGAACTAGATAACGACACAACGGCATGGCGTTCTTGGTTCATAAAGCATTTAAGAGTATACGTAGCTTGCTTCTTTCGGGGTGCTCTCGCAGAAGGCCTGCTCTGCACGCGCAAATCCCATACGTGCAACATCTCTCATAAGAGATTGGCCAAAAGTTGAAACCTCACGGGTGGCGTGGTACAGGCTCAGAGAGCGCTCCCACGATTAATCTTGAAAGGTGGATCCATGAGATTCTGCAGCAAGTGCGGATCCTTCATGAAAACAACAAAAGACGGCTTCCTATGCCCGAAATGCGGAAACCTAATTCAAGCAAGAATAGGCCTAATCGAAGTTGAAAAATTCGATCGTCCTACTGGCTCAGTCTATGTGGCCAACAATTCACGAAGAGAATATACAAAAGTAAATCGTACATGCCCCCGCTGCGGCAACACACACGCCTTCCGCTGGTTCACCAACATCACGGGCGAACATGCAGGAGTCACATCAGAAAGAACACTAGAACATCTCAAATGCACAGAATGCCAGCACACTTGGACTGAAAGTCACTAACAAAATCAAGCAATCTGTTGAGCTTACTTGGCTAGCTAAAGCTCAGACTCAAGCGTCGATGCAGTCGTGAATCTATTTAAGATTGAAACGCGATGGTAGCGCTGGAATAACTCATGCCAAGGAGTATCCCAGATGAACCCAGATACCTTGGGCAGACTAAGGCAAGCGCTAGTTGAGCTGGACTCCCCAAAGTATGACGAATTGTTGAAGGAAGCCCTCTCGGCTGATATGGAACCCATGAAGATTCTTGACACCTTACGTTCTGGCATGGAGGAAGTTGGTGATAGATTTGAGAGAAGCGAATACTTTGTTTCTGAGCTTGTTATGGCGGGAGAACTGATGAAGAGAGCGCTATCTGTTCTGAAGCCCCACCTCAAAAATGTGCATAGAGCGAGAGGGAAAATCGTTCTGGGGACGATCATCGGAGACCTACATGATATTGGGAAGGAGATCGTAAAGTCCCTACTTGTCTCAGCCGGCTTCGAAGTCCACGACCTAGGAATAGATGTGCCCCCAGAGGTGTTCGTTCAGAAAACAAAAGAAACAGGAGCCCACATCATCGGAATCTCAGCATTACTCTCAACTTCGATAGCTAACACGGCGATGGTTGTAGAATCTCTGAAGGAAGCTGGAATCCGCGACGAGGTGAAAGTGATTGTGGGAGGTGCGGCTGCAAGACCTTGGATGATCGAGAAATACGGTTTAGATGCAGCAGTCTATGACGCTGTGAAAGGAGTTGAGATAATAAAGATGTGGGCGGAAGAGAAATGAACTGGCGTGAACAATTTCTGAGACTTCTTGAACATGAAGAACCGGACGTGATTCCCTTAGATGTCTGGTGTTCCCCCGCGTTCAGAGCAAAACTAGAAAGCCAGTTCAGCCCAGAGGAACTGGCCAGATTCTCTCCAGACCAGTGGCTGGGCGTTCGAAGCGTTGCCCCAGGAGTTCCAGAGGAGTTCGCACGTAAAGGCGTAGTCCACGAACCCTTCATCCACTACGGCACTGGAATATGGATCGATGAAGATACAATGGAGGACGAATGGGGCATAAGACGCCGTCTGACAGCTACCAGAACCGAGAGTCGCGTCGTCTATTCTCCCTTGAGGGATCTCGATTTGGATTCTTTAGATGACTACCACTCTCCAGACCCTTATGCGACTGGCAGATTCAGCATAACAAAGGAGGACGTGAAGAGATACAAAGAAGAAGGATACTGGGTTGTGGGCAATTTCGGCATCGATGCCTTCTGGTGTCAATCGTGGTTCCTCAGAGGTTTCAATCAGCTGACGATCGACCTATTCGCCAACTCGGAATTCGTAGAGAAACTCATGAGCAAACTGCTAGAATACTATGTTGGAGTTGGGAGAAAGCTAGCTGAGTTCGGAGTTGACCAGGCAAACATCTATGACGATATTGCTTGCCAAACAGGTATGATCGTATCACCTAGATTGTGGCGAAGATACATCAAACCACAGTACAGAATTTTGATTGAAGCCCTGCAACCGAGAGTAAAGTACATATTCTTCCATTCTGACGGCGACCTGAGACCAGTGATTCCAGATCTGATCGAAATAGGTGTGAACATTCTAAACCCAGTCCAACCTGACTGTATGGATCCAGCGGAACTGAAGAAGCTCTACGGCGATGAACTGACACTTTGGGGAGGCCTTTCTGTGCAAGATACGTTGCCGCACGGGAGAGTGGAAGACGTGAAAAGAGAGGTCAAAAGAGCCATAGAGAGCTGTGCTGCTCGCGGAGGCTTCGTTCTCGGCACCTCCAATAACATAACACAGGACACCCCCACGAGAAATTTCCTAGCCGTATATGAGGCAGCAAAAGAATATGGCAAATACTCATTACGATAGAAAAGCTAGCTGGATGTTTCCGAATGCAGTAGCCTATGCATGTCAACCTCTTCGCCAGTGTGGTAGCCGCATCTGAAGAAAATAACTCAGAAAGGGGTATTACTCGAGTTGATGCCCAAGGCAATGATGTGAGCGTTTACGCAGCTACCCAAATATCATCTTATTCCTTTTGCCGAATTTGTCATTGACACATTCAACAAACTTGTCAACAATCCATTTGTAGTAGTCCTGTGGTATGGACTGTGGCAGCACCTCTGGCACCTCATTAAAGGCGTCTATCATGATCGCATTGCCATCCTTTATCGCCCACTCAACTGTGTTTATGTCATAATCAAGGGCATCATTCAGCTTTATCATCCACTCTGTGAGTTGTGGCTTGAGGCTATCTATCTGCTTGAGTTCGGATTTGAGGTACGCCCTTCTCGCAGGATCGTACTCAATGAAGAGTACTTCTCTCTTGTTTATGCAAAAGCATCTGAGGTAGGTATCATACTTCACACATTCCTGTGCGATGAAAACCTTTCTGCTACCGGTAAGAGACAAGAGGTTGCCTATCTCCCCTGGTGACCTCACAGTATACACATCATCCCACGCATAACCATCATATGGCTTGAGAATGAGCGGGAAGTTCTTGAATACCCCCCAGTCAATATCCTCAACAATGTCCCTATAGTCTTCCTCCTTGTGAATAGGTGGCACGAGCACAGTCTTCGGAATTGGAATTCCAAGCCTCTCGCATATCTGGTTCTGCACGCACTTGTCATCGCAACCAGAAGAGAACGGATTGTTTATCACATAGGTTCCCTTAAGAGAATACATCTTGACAATCGGCCTGAGGAACTCATTCTGGAAGCTGAGTCTGTCAATAAGCACATCATACATCTTCTTAAGGGGCACATCAGTCACCCCGAACTTGACAAACTCAGAGCCGTGCAGACGCGCCATCGCATCATTTATGAACTTCTCATCTCTGTCCTCAAGAACACCAATCTTCATAAATGAGCATGAGTATTCCAGGGATGATAAAGATTTTGCCTCCATCTTTGTGTTCTTCAGTCCTTAATATTTGATAAGTGCGCGCAGCACTACACCGTTTTTCTCCACATCGGATCTATCCTTCTCCAGGCATTCCACAGACTCTGACAGCATCTTTTCATCCATGGCATCTAGCAGCAGCATTCGACCTTCCTCTTCGATTGAACTCTTGAAATAGTATCATAGTTTCGTCACGAGCTGAACCAACATGCTCGAAGCTAGCTAGTTTGAGCGTTAGATGGCAAAGATTTAAGCGTATCCGCCCATATTCTCCCCTCTAATCAACAAGGGCTATGAGAAGCTGGGAGCTTTGAGGCCATACTCCAACAGAATCGGCAAGAACTTCAGGATGTGGGGGAGAAACGCCAAGGTGCTGATGGCTACAGAGCCCTTCTGGAGCATCCCCATGAGATGGGTCTTCTTCTACAGACCCATATTCCTGAGCGAAGCGATCGGCCTCTCAGAAGTACAGATAGGACTTCTCTCAATGGTTCTCAACTTCTTCATGATCTTGCCACCCCTGGCTGGAGGATACCTGGCCGACAGATTCGGAAGAAAGAAGGTCTTCATGCTCTTCGACAGCATAGGATGGCTATCATCCGTGGCTGTCTGGATTGTAACCAAGAATGTATGGTACGCCCTAGCCGCCTACATACTGGAGGGGACGGCGTCCATCGTCTTCTCTATCTGGGAGTGCCTAATGGTTGAGGATACAGAATCCGATTACAGAGCAAGCATCTACGGCTCCTTCGCTGCCATATTCAACCTCGGCGCTCTAGCCACGCCAGTAGCCGGTTACGTGATAGCCATATACGGCGTCGACCTGGGCACTAGGATCCTGTTCACCGTAGCTTTCGCATCTCTGGTACCGATGTACGCCATAAGGCAGAAATACCTTCAAGAAACCGAGCTAGGATACCAGATCATGGAAGAGAGAACCTTCGCAGGAATGAGGGGATACTTGGCCTCTTTTTCCATGGTGAGGAGAAACCGCATCCTAGCAGCCCTATTTGCACTCTCTGCAATAGGAAACTTCTACTACGCAGCCACAACATATCTACCATTATATCTGATAAACGAGAGAGGAATAGGCCTAAGCGAAGACATAGCCTCACTCATACCGACAGCTTCTTCAGTATCCGCACTGATCATAGCCCTAGCAATCATACCAAAACTCACATCGAACAGCGGCTACGCCAAAGCTCTCGGTTCAGGGTACCTAACGGGCTGCCTAGGCACACTCCTCCTAATATACTCTCCCAAAGGCTACCTGGCGTCAGCTCTAGCCTCGGGCTTTGTCCTAGGCATCTACAACGCTGTAGCCTTCTCGGTCTCGAGGACATTCCTGACAAATCAAATTGAAGCCATAGACAGCAGAGCAAGAGCAAAGACCCTGTCGATGACAATAACGTTGAGCTCTCTACTCAATCTACCCAGCCCCGCCATAGCTGGCTACCTATTCAGCATAGACCCTAGACTGCCCTTTGTAGCAGTATGTGTATCCTTCATATTCAGTATGGCAATACTGTTCTTTGCCCTGAAAAGAGACAGATCTGCCAATCAAAACTAGAAGAGCTGAATGTGCTGCCTTTCTACGGTTTTGGCTAGCTAGCTAAGGCCCTATCTTTGACGCCTGCTGTCCCCGCATGCCCCAGTTGCTCTTCGGCACATCATGAATAATTATGGTCAGATACTCCGCCTTCACCCCGATCTCCTCAAAAGC
>Ga0224501_10001497_pt1 | contig 18107 bp, 18 predicted proteins | sample SF_Oct11_sed_USG_4_FD_169105 | JGI IMG/M metagenome (GOLD analysis project Ga0224501, IMG submission 169105) | Sediment microbial communities from San Francisco Bay, California, United States - SF_Oct11_sed_USGS_8_1 | ecosystem: Environmental > Aquatic > Marine > Sediment | place: USA... | reverse complement strand
ATATTCAGCCAACATGTAAAGCACAGGTAACCTACCTTTCCTCATATTCATCCCATACCATGATCACTGTCAGCATAGGTGAATTCTCTCATAATTCAATCATCTCCCACTGTGTTGTGTTGCTACCATACGCACTGAAAATTACCTTTTGTTAAATGAACATAATAATTGTGGGGTACAGGGAAAGCTCAATGGTACAGTGCTGAGTTTGCAATCACACAAGCCTCTGTAATCATGAGCTCCTCACATAGTCTCTAGCTCCTACCACTCCAACAAGCCTCAGGCTTAGGAGGGCCTTTAAATAGGATGATCAAGTTCCCAAATAGAAGAAAAATAAACACTGTGAATTTGAACAGGTGGTATCATCCAACAGATTGCATTGGAATCATTTTAACAGCTTTGATTCGTATACTCCAAGACCACTGTTTGCAAATTAAGCTGTGCGTTCAATATTACAAATCGCCCTTATAAGTTTTGTATTGCATGCGATGGGCATATATGTGCACTGTTCCAGTTTCAGGCGGGGTGATTTCATTTACTCAGTATATCTTTATATAACTTATTCTATAACACAAATTCATGCGGTGTGGTATCCACGAAGCTTCACCTTCGCTATAGGATTAATTTTCATTCTAATTTTCAGATAGCTAAGCTCATAGTAATAGAATCATATGAGAGAAATCTAACTCGAGTAATGGCCCCAATGCTAGAACAGGATGCCAGAGTTGTTATTCTAGCTGCTGGGTAAGTTATCTTACCGATACTCATGTCAACTACTTTCTCGCTCATAGTGAAGTCTTCACTGTTATAGTGAAGCTGACTGGTTAGATACTTGTTGTTAGTGAAGAAGATCATGATGTTTGTAGTGTATTAGCTGAAGCTTGGAATGAGCTGAACTGGATAATATGGGCGAAAAACCTTCTTGTACTTTTCAATATGACAATTAAGGTTGGGCCAGTTTTGAAGGCAAAACAATAGACAGCTATATAACAAACAAACAAACTGATTACTACTATTATTGTAGCATCTTGCACTTAGCCGTGTACTTTTCGTGAGTATCATAACAATGGTACTTTTTCACCATTTACAATTTAGCATGAAGTACCACAAGCGGGTCATGTTAACCCTCTATCTTATAATTAGGTATCCTTTTTGTCCTGAGCTAAGATTGAGGTGAGGAGCTCATATTGACAACGGAAGCCTGCTGTGACTGGGATTTGAACCCAGCCTCGTTTAGTTGCGTACCCAACACTCTACCACCGAGCCATCCCATTTTCACACCTCCTGTACTTGTGCGACTGTTGAAGATTTTAGTGAACGTGATTGGCGCACTAAGTCTGGCCGGCCATATACAATAGGATCAGATAGGTGATTAGGAGTAAGACTTCGGATTAATCCGCAGCTTGTCAATTTATCCCCATATCTCTTAACGTCGTTGGTAACACCCATCCTAACCACAAGGAAGGTAAAACTGTGAGTTTGGCAAGTATCATTGTGAGGTTTTTTCTTGCTTTTCACTTTAATCTGACCTTCAAGGCAATAGAAAAGCTCGGAAGTAGAACGCTGGGTTTGTAATTGCATATAACTGGTCTAAACCCCAGTCTCGACAAGCTCACATTGCAGAAGGGAGCGAACACTGTCAACCTGTCACAACCCGATTGAAAGGACTTGAGGTAACCTTTTCTGCCGTCTGACAATCGCCAAGGAGATGCGACAATAATAAACAAAAGAATTACACCCCGCGTTAGTTTAATTGCTGGTCTTGCAGAAAAGATGAAGCGAGGAGAGTATTTCAGGCAGCCAGTGAGCTCGGTGTTGGGGGCGCCAGTTGGGTATGGATTATCACTGAGAGAGCCGCTGCCGCACCTAATGTACCCCAAGGTAAATCTCCGACAAATTAATTTCACTTCATTCCCATCACTGCTGAAACCTTAGGGGAGCACCGAGGTCTTAATCGACGGCTCTGCCAGTCTGCATTCTGCAGTTATGCACAGAAAGACCAGACATATTATATTGATTTTCCGCCCGATTTAGAATTCATTAGTCCATCAAATGATATAAATGAAGTATGCCAGAAAAACGTTTTAAACCGAAGTCAATTATACGCAGCTGTGAAGTTTGTCATCTATTCGATATATAGCGCATTGCGTTTTTGGCATATTAGAACGACTGGCTAAGAGCAAGCTTTTAAGGTACTGTTACACTGACCAATCAATCGAGCAATCAGTCAAAAGGTGACTTGGTTGCTGACGATACAATCACTTTCTCTGTATCAAGCTCTTACTTTCTTTTCCTTCTGTTGCAGGTGCATTGAGTTGGCGTGTGGCCAGAAGCGTCTTGGCTATACAAAATAATATTCAAGACGCACTGGATGTGATAAATGCGGGACTCACACAGTTTCTGCAAACTCATCCATCACTAGGTCAGTATGATGCGGAAAATTGAAAAATATCAACTCAGCTAATGGTAACTAGACAGGAACTCCCTGCAGACATGGGCACCTAAGCCTTGATTTTCATCAGTAATTTCTGCACATGTCAGCTTTACTTGATCAGCCATTGTCCCCTCAGTTCCTGTCTAGTTGCCGGTGAGATTTTCATTAGATAAACTGCCTATCTCCTCCCTACTGGACCCAATTATTGTGCATCGTAGCTACCAGTAAGTGCAATAAAACTATGAATTAGCATTGCTCATATATGCTTTAGAAGTTTCAAAAGCCATTTTATGGTTAACACGTGATGTATATATAATTCATCTGTGGCCGCCTGAGCATAAGTTTTAATTTCAAATCAGATAGACTGTAGTCAGGTGGAATTACACAGTGATAATGATAGAGTGGCTTCCCCATTGCCTTCCTTGGTTTTTGGTTGGGGACCATTTAACCTAAGCCATTTGTTTACACATCACCCGCTGAAATTTGGCCTTAATGAGGAGGGAGAGGTGGCTATTTTATTGACCCTTATCCATCCACTGGTTGGGACATCCATTATTTATACCATGGTGATCTGAAGCCTGCTTGTTAGGGTTAGAGGTTTGCAAAAGGTCGGTACCAAGGAAAAGTTCTGTCAGTACTTGGAAGCTGGCTCGTAATCCTTCGCTTTTAATTTTGCACTTTTACTGAAAGCTACACTGGAATGGGTATAAGCGCTATATAGAACCTGAATCAATCGGTTACTCGCGCCTCACTAGGCATTACATATTGTGCAAACTGTACATACGAAGTTTCTAAGAATGTTGCAAAATTCCCAGAACTAAAACGTGCTATAGGAATATGTAAATTCTAGGTTTCACTACAGTATGTTGTGACTAATGCATGCACATGTGACCATACAGCTTGGTTCGCTCAGCATTTTCCAATGCAACCAAATGCCAAACAACAAAAACACATTTTTCCATGCTGTAAAGGAAATTGGTGTTGTAACGGCGGGGCTCCGACCCTACCGAGTTGTCATTTTTGACCCATGGAACATTCGTTGATCATTGTTTCGAATAGACTGAGCATATTGGCAAAATCAGAGGAGCTTACATATAAACACTGATGAAGCTTAGATAGAGACAACATAATGTGACAATCGTGATCCGGAGAATAGCTTGACTCGCTATATGGCCAGTTCAGAGGATGAGACATAGAAAAAGTGGGACCTATTTATCCTATGGTATTACTAATTTTTTCCCAACATATATAGAGCTTCGAAAACCAAGCTTTTTTGGGAGGGATGAGGTAATGCAATATAATTGCCATTTAACTTGGCTAAACTTAACTAATTAAACTGAACTGAGCTAAATTATTGAACTAAACTAGGCAACCCAAAGCCAACTAAATTGAATTAAACTAGACTAAACTAACGTCGGCAAGAAAGGCCTCCTCTTTCTATGGCCAGAACTAATCATTTACCTTGTTCACAGGCGAGATCCCTAGCTCTTGTCATGCAGAAGTAAGAAAGCACCCAGATGAAGTGGATAGTGACTGGGGGTGGGACCTTGAGCTACCATGGTGGCAAGAAGGAGTCGATCTCTATGAGTAAGTTGTGTGTCATCTTCTCTCATTATCCTCACAAACCAATTTAGTTGGGTAATTTTACTTGCTCTCCCCTGCCGCTTAGCATTCCTTTTCAGCATACAACATCCAGACTTCTTCTAAGGTGGTTGAACCTAGCAATTACAGTATGATAGGATCGCTCTCACATATCACCAGTTTCAAATTACAACCTTAAATATAGAGTGCCTTCTTTACGGGCATGAAGGTGTAAGCGGAAACACAGAGAGTGAAAAAGAGTAAGTTGGACATTTTCTGTATTGCTCCTAACAGCTGTTCGGTCACATAGACACAAAGTTACCCGCTTATTCTCACATACGGATTTACCACTACTATTGAATGCCTAAACAAAAAGGTCACAGAATTCGCGCTGATTCTCAGATTGATGAAAGATGTGAAGATCCCGTACGGACGGACAGGAAGTATCGAGTTTAATGAGGAAGGAGACAGAAAATCTGTGAACTTTGACCTCATTAACTATGGTGAAAATTCTACACCTAACGTTGTGGGAATGTTTATCTCAGAGTATAACACAACAATTGAGCAGGTTTGTATAACACGTTTCACTCTGTTTTCTTCTATTAGTTCTTCACTCAATTTGTTTCCTTGTATCGCTTCTGGGAACCTGTGAAGGCTATCAAGTGACAGATTTCAAGAAGATGGCTACATCTCTCTCCATCTCCAATGGATGTTTACTCTATGGCGCAAGAGTCATCATACCTCTCTCACTGCAAAGACAAGTGCTACAGATTCTTCGTCTAGGGCACTTTGCGGTGCAGCCCATGAAGCAGCTAGCAAGGACAGCTGTCTACTGTCCCAGGATGGATGAAGATGTTAAGTCAATGTGTCAAGAATGCTTTCAATGTGCAGAAGATCAAAACAAGTCATAGAAGTACCCAAATCACCCCTGGATGATGCCAGAAAAACCTTGGAGTCGTCTACACATTGGCCATTAACTTCCTTGGAACAAATTGCTTGGTCATGACGGATGCCTACACCAAGTCTCCCCGCATTCATTCAACTTCATCAGTATCCAGCAAAGCTACAACAGATCTTCTCGAGAGGATTTCGCACCCTCATACCATTGTCTCAGATAATGGACCAGCATTCGCATCAGAAGAATTCCAACAATGGTGCATTGTAAGAGGCATCACTCATCTTACAGGAGCCCCGCATCATCCCGCAACAAATGGAGCTGCGGAGAGACTCGTCCAGTCTTTTAAACCAGCTACGAAGAAGTCTGAGAAATCAAAAGAAGCGGCCCTGCAGGAATTTCTGATGCAGTACCGAAAAACATCAGTGCCACATGGTTTCTCGCCCAGTGAACTCTTGAATGGAAGACAGCTCCGAGCCAAGATTGACACCCCTCTACCATCACCACCGCATCTGGCACAAGGACTGCAGATGCAAGCTGAGAAAGAGAAGGAAGCAAAGAAGAATCACAGCTACGATGTTGGAGCACCTTGTTACGCACTCTACTACGGACCACGACGGACAAGGAACCCAGATGGATCCCAGCCATTGTAATTAAACTGCTGGGACCAAGAACAGTCAATGTTAAAATCCAACCGAGAAGACCATCCTGGAAGCGACACCTGGAGCAACTAAGAATTCGACACACATCTGCCGAGGATGCTGAACCACCCGACGAACCATCCACTGCTGAGGAACCAGCAGCTGACTCAGTGATTCATCCACCTGCTCAAGCTAGCCATCAACAGCGATGTAGAAGCCCGAGGTTACCGACTCGAGATTAATATGGATCCGACCAACCGAGACGCTCCGAGAGGCTGAAAAATAAACACGGATGCTCTCAGTTAGTGAGGAGGCGTTAGGATGCCACAGTCTATGTATCTCTCAACTACTAACGCTAAGGACATTGCCAGTACAGAGTGTTATGCAAGCTCTCTACATCAGTGAACATTCAGTGCTTGCCACTATTCACATAGCTAGTATGCTTGTGCTTTCTTATCTTCCTTTTGTTTTTATTCTCACAGAAAGGTCCAGTTCTTGCTAAATGATTAGCATACCCTGCCATATAAATACAAGGACCAAAGAAATGATTTCCAGGTCATCACTGCTGGCTCAAGAAAAAAGACTTCTAGTATTCTACACCATAGAGTTCGCATTCATAAACACAACAGAGTGGGTGGTGAGATGACAAGGGTTATGCAAGGGCTAACTGCCAGTTTTCGGTGCAAAAACATGCGGGTTATAACAATCTTTCCTCAAACCCCCTCACTTTATTTCTATTATTACATTCGAATCCTATTCCAGTACTGGTTCATGCGCCATATATTGCTAGTGGCATAATTACTATGAGTGTAGGTGGTTATGCGAAATATGTGAAGCGTGGTATTGTGTAAGCGACTGAACATGGCATGAACAAGCAGCTAAAATTCGTTTACCACAGCAGCAAGGGGCGGCAGGTTGACCAATTTGCTGTTGATAGCATAAAGTGCTATGCAATTTACAAATGCTGCGTTTCTCTCAAATAAACCAATGCTAGCTAACACCTGACCTGAAATGATAACGAGGTCATTTGATGAGGTCAAGCAGTCAATTTCGGGTTTAGTTTGTCTGAAATACCACTAGATTAGTGAAGTTACCTAGCCTCTGCCATAACTACTTACGCCACTCATGTCTGAGGGGAAGTTAATCCCAATTCCCCCCTGTAACTCAGTTGTTACGCGAATTGAACTTTTCAAACGAATCAAGAGATTGTGCACACGTTTTGGTTATCTCAGCCCACCGGCCACCACATGGGAAAAGCATGGATTACAAGATTTAATTTATTTATTCCAATTAATTTACAGACAATGCGAAATATGAAAATTTACCCAGAGAAAATTCTATGGCCTGGTCAGCAGGAGACACGTCCTATTGGCATAAACGTATCCAATCATCTGAGAGTGGTGACAATAGCAGAAACACCATTTGTCTATACAGAGGAATACGACCCAGTGAAAGGATGTAATGATACTCAGCTCACCGCCAGCTATGCTAAGATGAGATGTCCAAAGCATTTAGATAATGGTGAGGGCGAAGCTATGGATTATTGAATAGGCTTCGGATCTGGGGTCCCTGGTTCGATTCCAAGGTCAGACAAAACCTCTTTCACAACATCCTCGTTAGGTTTCAAAACCCGACTAGTAGAGTTATTTTCTCTATGTGATCTTGCCCTAATAAATAAAGTCTTCGGGAGTCGCCTGTTCAATTCACACTTGCATTTATGTATTTTTTCAGATGGGGTGGTGGCATAGCAGTAGTGTACTGGTTTAGAATCAGAGGTTCCTGGTTTGACTGCCTAGACAACTCAAGAAAATAACCCCTTGTTTCTTGATACCAATTCATCCAGATGATTTGGTTCCTGACCAGGTGATGGGGCGGAACTAGTATATACCTTCCCTTATTCCCCCTTATGCCTAGTTTAACTTGCAAACTGGCAACATACTGATGAACTGAGTCACTAGCTTGTGAAGGGTACAGGCAAAGGAAGATTACACCTTGCATGCAGTGCGGCTCCTACACGGTGGATCCCTGAAACTGTGGCTCAATTTTGAAAAAAACTGGGCTCCCCTGCTCTTAATGGATTCAGTTTCTTGACTCATCCTACTGTAAGGTAAATCTGCACTTGCAGGTACTGTACTGGAATTTTGTTGTTACGGCTATCTCATTGATATGATGGACATGATGGCTGTGAATATGAGCGTTACCTTTGGCCTCCAGCTCGTCCATGATGATGAGTATGGCACAATGCAGCAGGTTAGTATCATTACTACATGTAGATATGGGATAGGACCTATAATTAGGCTACATAGATATATTCCATGCTGAGCCTATTGACAGAGAAGGAGAGAAGCGGCGAATTAGTGGGTAGCGCATTCCGCTTTGGACCAGGTGATCCGGGTTTGATTCCAGATTTGTCACTTTGCACTTTTGTCATCCTTGGATTTGGATCACGAGGTGATCCACCCAAAGGGTATCAAATCAATAGGCAAGTCAAAAGGTATCCTGAAAACAAGTGATTGACTTGTGATGTCATCCGTGTAGAATGAGATGACCCTATCAACCCACCCTCGTTGACCCTATATATTGGTTGGCAAATCCTTATAAACTTACCTTGTCCCTGGTAGCTCCTGGTTCTGCTTATCATCTTCATTGTGACCTATTCCCAGTAGTTGTGGAGTTCACACCAGCTACTCAACAAACAGTTTCTCGCTCAAATGCCTAGAAAGCCTTGCAGAGTTTTATAAGCTCGTATCATGCTTGGGTTTATTCCACCATCAGTTGTCTAGACTTTTTACTCTCTTTTTTCAGTTGGGGCTGAGCTACTTACTCAGCGGGGATGTCTGCTAGTCATATCAGCTGCATGGTTTACCGAAGGATCAAAACTGATATTTGTGCATAAACCATGAATAAGGCCAGGAAAACCACAAAATATATCCACCATCATCATACAAAATATCATTATGGTCACGGCTCATTACCAACACTCGTTTGCATCCTTTCAATTTTCATTTTGCAAAAATTTTATCTACAGAGTTCGAATACGACAGGAAAAGCTGAATGGAATGGTATGATGGGAGAACTGCTTAGCAACAAGGCTGATATGATTGTGGCTCCTTTTACCATTAATCCTGAAAGATCAAAATTTGTTGACTTCACTAAACCCTTCAAGTTTCTCGGGATGACTATCTTAGTCAAGAAGGTATTAGTAGTATTAATTAAATTTGCAGACTTTTGCAGTGAGAAAACTACTCAATGTACCTAGTGGTCATATATTCAAGATGATATTTAGGAAACATTGAGAGTATATGGACTGAGCACTGAAAGGACAACCTGTAAACTAACTGTCATTATGGAAATCAAAATGCCGTTGCATAAAAGTGTCACAAAGAGAAGTGAAAAACACCCTGACTTCAAAATTTGGAAGTTGTAAGAGAAGATAACCCTCAAGCGTTACTATCGCACACATATAGGAGTTTCTGTTGCAGACGACAAAGAAATCGAATCTGGATTCCTTCACTCACCCATTCCAGAAAACTTTGTGGTATCTGGTGATTGTCTCTGTGTTTGTCATAGCCCTAGTACTCTATCTTCTGGACAGGTTAGAAAATACACAAGCAATTTTATATTCTTACAAGAGTGAACAACTCTCGGAGTCCAAGGTGACTTAGCTCTCTGGTGGGGTTATTGACACCTAGTCACTCTCCCTAGAAGAAGAAGGCTAATGGGAGTCTTAATGGGTAGTGCATACGGCTTTGGACCAGGTTACCCAGGTTTAATTCCATGTTTGTGCATCACTATGGGCTTTCTCCCTCTTCGGATTCATATCGTGACATTAAATAAAAGAGGCCCACCCATAGAGCGCCTAATCCTGGACGATCCTGAAACAGTCCAATGGCGCCATCTATATAAAGCAAGATGATCTGGTGTCATCTCAACCCAATGATCTATGTGGTTTGCTTCGAATCCTTTGCTTTTTATGTTTTAGGTTTAGTCCATTTGGTCAGCTTCAGCTAGCCAGAGACTCCGAGTCAGAAGATGCCCTGACATTATCCACAGCGATATGGTTTTCGTGGGGTGTATTACTTAACTCTGGTATTGGTGAAGGTATGTTGATTACATCTGTAATTCTGGGAATGGTGTGATTGTTAACACGCATGAAAGAAAGCAGTCATGCTGATGGTATTGGCTTGGAAGCTTTAAATAAATCTGTACAGTTTATAAATTTGATGAAGCCTCAACTACTGGGATCAGGTGTTTAAATTTGATCTGTCGAATATGGTGTCCAGAAGTTCATTTAAATTGGACACCTGGCTTGGCTTCAGTCGTTCGTTGTTCCAGTCACAGAAAAAAGTTGAAAGCAAATTGCGATTGAGTCAACTTTTAATTTCGGTCCGATCCCGTTATAATTCAGTAACATTTTCTTGTCTTCAGAATGAGGCATGAGAGCCATAAAAGAATTGTCATCATTGTGAACAGAACAAAACAGAAATACTATGCTTTATACCTCTGTATGCTTTATACCTCTGTATGCTTTATACCTCTGTATGCTTTATACCTCTGTATGCTTTATACCTCTGTATGCTTTATACCTCTGTATGTACAAATTGAATATTTATCTCTTATACTCTTGAAGGTACACCTAAAAGTTTCAGCGCTCGTGTGTTAGGAATGATATGGGCAGGATTTGCCATGATAATAGTTGCCTCGTACACAGCTAATCTTGCCGCTTTCTTGGTACTGGATAGACCTGAAGCCTCCATCTCTGGCATAGATGACCCTAGGGTATGTTATTTAGTTAGATCACTAAGCCACGGAGTGAAACACGGCTTCACTGACTAAACTAAATCTCATAAGCCTGCGAGTCACTTTTTTTTGTATGACGTCTCCATTTTAATGCGAAGCTGCCAGGTTAGATACCAGTTGTTTCAACAGTTACGGTGTAGCATGGACCCCCGCGAGTGTGTCAGTTTCAATGCTCCACCTTATATAGGGACGCTTGTGTTTGGTGTGAGCTAGTATCAAAGTAAGGGGTTCATACAAAATCACCTGCCATGACCGGGATTCGAACCCGGGTTCTCACGGCTGCTAGCCCAGCGCTCTACCGCAATCTACACCAAAGTTACAGTTATCTTTTTCCAATCCCCGAGCATATTTTTTTATCTACTAGCGGACGATTTAATCACGCAACGGACATCATGGGTTGTGAGTTCCACCAGATAATGTATTCATATCTAGCAGATTCACAGCATGACTCTTGACTTTGACTTTTGTGAACCGACTACTAATACTCTCATTTGTCTCATGAAGTTTTCACCAATATTTTAAACCAGGCCTCTAGATATTTGTTTTCTACCAGTTTCGGATCAGCATGGACCACCACAATCTGGTCGTTATCATTGATCCGTTTCATAGTGATAACTGTTTTTGTTTTTGACATCGGATTAATGTGGCAAGCTAATATTCACAACTGGACCTCACCAAGACCCAGGTTTTCATGGCTGCAAGCTCGGCGCTTTGCCACTGAGCTATCCCAACAGCAATTTGATGATCTCATTGATCTATCAACCCCATTTCAGCTACGAAATCCGACCGACAGCTTCAAGTTCGCTACTGTGAAAGGAAGTTCGATCGAAGAGTATTTCAAGCGTCAAGTTGAGTTTACCACCATGTACAGGACAATGGAGCCGCAGAACAAAAAAACTGTAGAGGAAGCAATCAAGGCAGTGGAGGACGGGTAGGGAGAAGTGGTGAAATTTTGGGTCTCAACATGTTAAGGCAGTTGTGATGGTTGACTTTCATTCAGTATCTTATTAATGTACTATATTACCTTACTATTATACACATCCACACTGTCTGTCGTGGTTACACTCCACCCCCACTTGATATAAATACTTTAATCACCGATCCCCAAGGTTAGAGTGAGAGGCTACTTTGGACCGCTAAAACTGTGTCAATTTTTTGGGGTTGTCTTCCTTTCCTGACAAGGAGCAAACAACTCTACAATGAGTTAGCCAGCGTAGTTTGATCAGGAGCCATATAATAGAAGTTATCTACTCTAGCTCAATAGTCCGAAGGTGCCATGCGTGGATTAGTATATAATCCCGTTCTTTTGATAGGGAGATCCACGCATTTATATGGGACTCTCCGCGTCTGATATATGAAGCGGCACAGAAGTGTGGCCTGATGACGGCAGGAGAACTGTTTGGGAGATCAAGCTACGGAATAGCATTTGAGAAGAACAGTCCATGGACTGAAAAGTTCTCCCTCAAATTACTGTCTTATCATGAAGGTGAGAAAATTTTGCAGATTCACAACGAAGCTATTTCGTACTGAGGGTTTCTATAGGTGTCGATTCAATGCAATACTTCAATCAGTACGATTAGGCGCAACTAACTGCAAATCCCGTTAAATTGACTGTCAGCAAAGTAAGAAATTTCCTATTTGTTGCTTGAGAGGTCATTTGAGTGCTTTGATTCTCTTCTTTATGCAGTTAAACCTGTTTTGGCTGATTCTGGCAGAGTTGTTTTCTCTATGTTGAGTGATCTGAAGACATTAACTGGCTGTTCAGTTAGCGTTAAGTTCCCCACCAATTTCAATTGATGTCAGAGAAAGGTTAAAAATACATTGGCTTGTTTGAGAATGCTGTCCGAGTGAAAAACAAATCCTCAAGACAGAAGAGCTTTCATGAGTGGTGCAGAAAGTGACCTACTGAATCTATTTGAATCTGGGTTTCCCGGGGTTAGTCCTAAGGAGACTTTTGCTTACACCCATGTGCCCCATAGAGAAGGTTACTCTGTGGGAGGACAAGTTTTCTTTGTTTAACGTCGGGATCGGAATCCGATGCGGGTCTTATGAAAGAACCTGGGAATCTGCTCCAGGGGCCTCACGTCCAAAACCCAGTACACCCTTCACTAACCCATCGATTCACCCCGTTGTCACATTGTTGAAGCAGGACTGTGTGAATTTGCTCTTCACTGTAATATTAGTTTCGTAGCCTGTGATTCCATTCACAGGTAAGAGAACTGACATATTTTTGTGATTGTCAGAAAAAACTGGTCATGATGGCAAGTAGAATACATGTATTATGTAGCATGCAATTCTGTACAAGATACAGCAAACACTATATTGTGGCACGAATTGCTTTGGTTCAACATGCAAACGCATGTATATAACCGCATAACAGAAGTAATACATGTGCTCATTATAAAATTTTATGCTGCACACTCTCTGAGCTAGGCTGCATCACGGAAATGTGGGGCACAACTGATGGGTAACTACCGAAATTTGAGGGGGGGAAACTATAGTTGATGCAGTCCGGGATGCATAGAATAGTGGCCTGCCTGGTTTATCAGCTTAATGAAATCGTGTTTTGCCGATTTACTTGAGGTAAAAGTGACCTAATCTGTAAAAATTGGACATTAAAACCTCACTGAGGAGACACTGTGATGCTGTTGTGGGGAGACCGACCCCCTCCCCAGCATCCTCCTGCCCAAATATACTTTGGGTCTGCGTTACTTTGATTTAATAATAATACATGTATAATTATATAAACATATATATATGTATATATAATTATACATGTATCATTATTAAATCAAAGTAACGCAGACCTAAAGTATATTTGGGCATATATATACATTACCCTGATTTAATGGACTGGGCACACCTGCCCTGCACTGTTATATAGGTTACTTTATTGAAGGTTCTCCATTCAATAGAGAGGTGACTAAGTTTACCCTCAACTGAAATGAGCAATCCTTGAACAGTTGCAAGCTTCAATTATAGGGCATGCTATAAAATCTTACTCAGTGCATCTTTTGCCAAACTCAGAGGAGAGAAGTTTCACTCCTACTCCTTCTAGCTCACACCAGCTGGAATAAAGTTGCGCATTGCTAAGCTGCCAAGCCATAGAGACAGCATTCCGGATGTAACGCGAATTATATGTCACTTTTTAGGTCATCAAACATTAGGCAAGGCTTCTTTTATTAACTCTCATAGTGCAGTCATTATGCAAGCATTATAATGCATGAACTAGCTATAAACACCATTACACCCCCTGCACTCCAAGGTACTTTTTAATTAAAGCATAATCACAAATATAAAGTTCATCCTTAGACTGATTGACTTCTACCTGAGGTTTGAAATTGATGGAATTCCCTCAGGTTAATAAAAATCCTTGCCACTAGACCAATAACAAAGCTCCATAAGAGCTTTGGTGCGCTGTTCTGTCCCATGTGCCTGTTCGGTGGTGACTTAGCGTCATTACAGTGTCAGTGCTTGGGTGTTCACATGAGCAGTGGCGGCTGAGATACCGCTGAAAATTACATCACCCTCGAGTACTATGGATACGATATCGAAGTCACTTTTTTAGAGATTCTATCAGATGCACCAAATAAATTTGTGCGCAGTATTATTTTGAGGAAAGAAAATGTTGATGCTCTTTTAATCGAGTGGCCAAGTCCATATACTAATCATTATAGCCCTCAACTTCTATATAGGGGCTCTATCAATCAGTATAGCCCTCCACTTCTATATAGGGGCTCTATCAATCATTATAGCCCTCCACTTCTATATAGGGGCTCTATCAATCATTATAGCTCTCCACTTCTATATAGGGGCTCTATCAATCATTTTGTTGGCTGTGCAGGGGTACAGGATAATGGTGCATGTGCTCTGCAGTGTGTAATATTCTTCCAATAATTCTCTACGTAGTCATCAGATATGTGTTTAAAGCACATGGAATAGGTAATATATTGAGTGTACTGAGCGTGATGGACATGTCTGCATCATACATCAGCGCACACAAAGTTTTTGCAACAACACTACACCTATCTGCTGCCTTCTTATACCCAACCAAACTGATCCGCCTTTTTTGTGTGAAACGGGTTGTTTGTGAATTGAACAAAGTTAAATAAAAATCACACGACTGAATTAATTGCTCACAAAGACTCGATTGATTGTGGAAAGTTCTTTAGCGGTTCTATCCTTTACAGTTGGGCGGATGGAATCGTATGATAATAAATGGATAATGCAAGAAGCGACAGCCTGTGATGATGATCAGTCCTCTCCAGCTACTCTCGGTCTTACTAATATGGCAGGTGAGTTATTCAATAGTCTTACCTACAAAGTCCTTTGGGTGTAGGTAAACCCACTGATATGAATGCGTAAGTAGTAAAGCAGCAACCAGTGGTTCTTTTCTATTGTTCTACTTGGGCACATAGCCATGCTATATAAAGGACCTTTTATAAGCCCAGGGCTTGTTGGAGCGGTAGGAGCTAGAAATTATATGAGGAGCTCCTTCCGACAGCGGGTGCTCAGCATAACTTGGACTTGAACTCATGACTTTGCGATCTAGAGGCAAATGCTCTAGCCATTGAGCTATTCCACTGTTCCTAGTCATGCATATTCAATACAAGTGGGAGCATAACATAAGTATACCTCTGATATAAATTTATGACTAGTAAAGCAGTCACGGTTACTACTTACAACCAATGTGCCCAGCTCTTGGGCCTCAAGCAGCACCTTGGCTGGATGTGGGCTATTCACTGAACCTCTCACTCACCCGAAGATATGTCCACTCTTTGTAGGAGTATTTATGATGGTAACGGGTGGTATTGGTATCGGATTTATGATACTCCTGGTGGAGATAGGATATAACAAGTATGAGATGATGAAAGAGAAACAGAATAGCATCGCTAAGAAGGTCGTTTGTAGGTGGCAGAGATATGTTCAGGTAATACCCTACTAATTTTATTTCTTATCGGGCACTTAGTTACCTTTATGCCTTATTTAACGCACTTCCTTGGGCTTGTTAGAGCCAGTATTAAGTAGGAACTAGGTGAGGAGCTCAGTCTCACTGTGGGTGTTCAGCATGACTAGGGCTTGAACTCAGGATATTTTTACCTCGAGCCAAATGCTCTAGTCATTGAGCTATGCTGTTATACAATTAATTTCAAAATGGAGGGGTGCATGACCTGCGTGCTATAAATAGCTGTGGACTGGCCATTTTTTTGCTTAGCTGATTGGATCTTAACAGGGGACAGGTCTACTTGCAATGTTTCAAGGGGCTGTTTTCTGTGTTCGTGTATCCTAGCAGAACATTGAAATACCAGTCATGTCCAACCTCAGTGCCATTCGAAGAGCTTGTGCTACTGACCATCTCACCATCAGATTTTGTCGTTTTGTAGCGACGAAAGGCTCTACGTAAAACCTGGGCTCTAATCAAGACAGTGAATGATTCCAATGACCTGAATGAAACTGAGGTAATGAGAGTGATCTCCTCTCTTCACTGTGATCATTCTGGCAACCGCATCGAGGTTTGCCGCCTTTAGTTTAGCGTTAGACTGGGTGAGGTGAGAAGCAGGCACTAAGATATGACTTCTTCACTGTTATGGTGAGGCTGCCGTGGGTTAGATACTTGTTTCTTCACCACTTTCGGCTTAGCATCGGGTGCCATGAGTGGGTCAGTTTCATAGTAGGTGCCTTCCCTTTTATGGTCATTAGCACGCGAACCACGGTCGCGGTGCACAAGCGCAGTTGAGTTCAGAATGGATTTCAGTCGGACCGGAGTTGTCCTCTCTCAACTTTAACTCATCGGTCAGAGCCGAACGGTTGTTCGCGTTTTGATATCCCAACGTAGTAATCAAGTCTTTCTGCGGTAACCTTGACGTTTGCCTAAACTACTATGCTAACGCTCACTTTCGGCCGCGGATTTCTCTTTGCGTGCTTTCAGTTGCAGATAGCGACTGAAAGCGAAAGATATTTTTTTAAATCGCACTTTTCGGTCGCGCTCTTGAACAGTTTTTAAATTTCTGAAAGCCATTTCAATCGCGAAAAAAACGAGAACGCGAATGCATCTAATGAGACTGTTTCTGCTTTGAACTAGGATAAATGTGAAGTGCCCACACTCACACTGGAATTAGACCCTTGATTCTGTAGGTATTCTGCATTCTCTAAGTGTATAGGTATAACGGTAATCATTCACATCATTCACTTATCGTATTCATATTCATGGCCATACATGTCGATCACCATACCCACATCTATGTCACTGGTTATTGATTGAGGATCACTTCATAGTCACAGCGTCTTGAGACGATTCTCTGTCTGCAAAGATGCGTTGCTGATACGATTTGGGTAAAAATACAAATCCTGCCATTTTGTGTTTAACTCCCATAACTTCTCGCTACCACACATGTATACATGTAAAAATGATCCCCCATACATGAGGAAATATTATTCTGCCACTGGTGAAATTGAGGCAAGCGGACACACAGCTTTTTATTTCATAGGAAACTTTCTAGAAAATCTCGAACACTGTGCATAGTACATAATAATTAATGTGGCAGGGTAATTTACTCATATCTTACTTCACCAAATTCTCACAGGATTATGCATGATGCCAAACTCCCCCCTTGGGTTTTTCTGTATATTTGGTTCATGCATGGTTTTAAAAAATCATCACTTGTATTTCATTAATACTCTTTTCAGTTAAGACACTAAAAACACATGCACTTCCCAGGTTTTCAAGGCAGAAAATGCAATCAGCGGCCAAACTCTTGCAGACTAGTTGATCTTAACTCCAGAATAATGTTGAGCAATCATGCTCAACAAAATCTGTGACATATAAGCCCAGTGTCCTGTCACTCCGGAGCAATCCTCTGACCTACGTATACATGGGCCTATTGTCAACATCTCAATGATGCGATGGTAATTTATCACTTGGCAGTCAATGAGAGATATTTCAAGAACACATCAGTCGCAAGCTAATACTCAACCCAGGTTATTGTCATACTTTGAGACTAATAGACTGAGCAAACTGTCAGTGTTTGGTTGCGGCAATAACCATTCTCAAGGTTTCGAGAATAGGCCTAATAACTATGAGCTGCCAGTTTTTGTGTTTCGATTGTGATGAAGAAGTGACAATGCGTCTTGCTATAACATGTTTAATTGGTTGTAGCATCGCAGCAGACTTCGAGATTACCTCAGTCGTGGTAATCAGGACTCTCTCATGGTAATCCCGGGCACATCTACACCAGCACACCATCATCATGAGAAGTAAGTCCACAGCTATCTTTTCTTTAGTATAGAGTCAAAAGTGCGAGGACCGCAGAGGGGCGAAGTGGGTGCCATACTGAGATCCAATTTAGTTGATGTCTGGCTGAACATCTTTTTGCCCTCCAGTAGCTGTTGCTGACTATCCAATATTGATTTTCTGGGTCATATAGGGCTAAACAACAGTTTGCCTTCATATGAGGTCAGTTCATGGCACTCGATGACCCCTGAATTTTAAATGGTTTCTGAATTTATGAAAACATTCATGTTTTAGGCCAGCTGGCCAGGTTTGTTCAATTGAGATCTACTTTTAATTGCAATGTCTCTGAGTTGACTTCCATAGATAAATATTCCTTCAGTGGCAGGGTTAGGGGGTTTATTTACAAGTAAGATATTCCTCTGAATGGTTTGGTTAGTGTATGTACATGTAGGTCAAACATGCCTCTGATTAGAGGGATAATTATACAAGTAAGTTGAACTTACACCTGAACTTGGTGGCTACTGC
>Ga0224501_10001496_pt1 | contig 18111 bp, 16 predicted proteins | sample SF_Oct11_sed_USG_4_FD_169105 | JGI IMG/M metagenome (GOLD analysis project Ga0224501, IMG submission 169105) | Sediment microbial communities from San Francisco Bay, California, United States - SF_Oct11_sed_USGS_8_1 | ecosystem: Environmental > Aquatic > Marine > Sediment | place: USA... | reverse complement strand
GCTCTTCTAGTCTTCGGTCTCGGCATTGGCGGAGTCTCAACAGTGAACAGTTGGATTCAAGCTCTCTTGTGGTCCATCATATGGAGCATCGGGTTTCACTCTTGGAGTCCTCTATCCCGTTCAATAACTTTGGGGCTTTCGGATCTGAAGAAGGTAGGGAAGAGGCTGGGGCAGATCAACAGTGTTGCTTCTATCTCAGGCATGATTGCGATGGCATCTGTCACGATCTTCTCGAGCCTATTTGCGATGCAATTCAGACTGTTTTTCGTTGCGGCTGGTCTCATTTCGCTCATCGCAGGATTAGCAGTTTTCAGAATTCCACCTACAGCCAAAACTGTTAGAAAAACACGTTTCGTCTTCAAAGGACGATACAGTGTCTATTACGTTCTAAACTTCTTAGAGGGGGCCCGACGCCAGATATTTGTAACCTTCGCCCCCTTCACTCTTGTGAAAGTCTACGAGCTAGACGTCACTATGATAGCTCTACTCATGTTTGTGACCACAGCTCTAACCTTCATATCTTCCCCTTCTCTAGGAAAAATCGTAGACAGAATGGGCGCACGAACCATGTTAACTCTCAGTTACATTCTGATGATAGGAGATTTCTTGGGGTTCGCCTACATCCGCAACGTTTCCGTGCTTCTCGTACTCTACGTCCTCAACAGCATCTTGATGATTGTCAGCATAATCTCACGCACAACCTACATCAACGAAATCTCTTCCCCAACTGACCTAACCCCCTCTCTCGCTATGGGCCAAACAATGGATCACATAGCCGCGGTCATCCTACCAATAACAGCAGGCATATTCTGGGAAACCTTTGGCTATGTATCAACATTCTACGTAGGTATAGCCATTGCCACGGGCTTACTATTAGCAGCACAGAGAGTCAAATCACCCAAATAATGAAACAGGAAACTGCTGTATATGCACAATCTTTGCCAGCTAGCTAGCTACTTCAGCCAGACACATCAGAGACAGAACACGAACTAGACCGCGTAGGCGACCAAATGACGCCAAAGACAGGAAAGATTACAGAAGGTTAGGAACTAACAAACTTAATGAGCAAGTAGAGAGGATTCTCATCAGGAAGCCAAGTCAGGCAAAGGAGAGAGTGAGTCGTGAGAATATCCAGCACTGCGCTATCCCATAGCAGATCGAAGACACCGGTCGAATCTAACCGTCAGCTGATTGGAAGTGACCCGTAATGTCGCGCAAGGTACGCATCTGCACAATCTCGATGAACTCGCTGGTGCACGGAAACCGCTCCACCAAGGAGGACAGGTTCAAGGAGGCCGAAGAGAAGATGAGAAAGGGATCGCTTGATGGCCCCGACCTCTTCCTTCTACCCGAGATTTTCTTGGTGAATGATGTCCCGGGAGCGTTCAGGGACCCAGCGAATATCGAGGAGGAAGGCAACGAGACATATCAGCGTCTGGGTGACATCGCCCGATCTTACAATGCATATGTGGCGGCGCCGCTTCTGACGCGCGAGAATGGCAGGGTCTACAACTCCAGCGTCATTTTCAGCCGAAGCGGTGAACCCGTGTTCACGTATCATAAGACCCACCCTACCCCAGGAGAGATTGAGCAAGGAATTTCACCGGGAACGCCCAAACCGTCCTGCTTCGATGCTGACTTCGGACGCATAGGCGTTGCGATCTGCTATGACCTCAACTTCCAGCCGTTGTTCAGACACTACTATGATCAAGGTGTCGAATTGCTGCTCTTTTCGAGCTATTTCCCCGGTGGACTGCTGCTTCAAGCTTGGTGTCATCTCTACATGTTTCACGCGGTTAGCAGCCACTCGCAAGGTTATGAAAGCATGTTCGTTAACAACCTAGGCTACGTAGAGGCACGAGCCAACATGTTTGCACAGGTACTCACGCACGAGTTCCAGCTGGACAGTGTGGTCGTTCCCTATTATGGCAATCGTGAAGCTATCTGGGCCGCCAAGGAGAAGTATGGCCCCGAACTCGAATTGGATATTCAGCGTGCAGAGGGTGACGCGATCATGCAATACCTAGGCACTGACACAACGGTCAAGCACATTCTGCAGGAGTTCAATGTGAAAACCAGGCCCGAGTACTATAACAATGAGCACTTGCTGTAGACATACTTCGCATCTGGAAAAACTGTTACTAGACCAACCGTCTGCGAATCGGACTATCGATGTATTCCATTGAGCGCGTGCCTACGTCAACCTTGGAGAGCGCGTTTTCAGAGATCCTACCGATGATCAGAGACAAAGTCAAGATGTAGTGATGTTCTGCCGTTGGATTGGCACGTGGATAGGACTTAAAAGAAGGAAGTATCAATCAGGGTTATCTGTGCAAGTGGATAGTGTTCTGGATGATTATAGATATTCATGTGCATCCGGTTGTTGACGAGAAGGCCTTCGGGCATATGTTGAGAGAAGCAGAGGCTGCTGGCATTGATAAGCTAGTTGTTCTTGGCGCACTGCAACGGACCTACTATGAAGATGAGAAGAGGTCTGTAGATGACGAAAATATGAAAATGAAGAAGGTCATGAAGAAATACTCCGATTCAGTAGTAGGCTTCTGCAATGTAGGCTGCACCGATCCCGACGCCACATCGTTTCTGGAGAAATCGGTTCGAGAGTTTGGCATGCGAGGATTGGGTGAACTCGGTTATGAGAGACACTGGGACTTGAGAGGACTCCTGGGTTGTCACCTGCTTCTGAGAAAAGCAGGAGAGCTACGGATCCCAGTTGTCATTCACTCCTGGCATACTGAGGAAGGCTTGTCGCCGCATCTGGAAGAGCAAGTTGGCAACCAACCCCGCCATTCTGCTCACGTAATTGGAGAAATCGCTCGGCGATGCCCGGACACAACTCTCATATTCTCACACGTTGGAGGTATCTGGGAGAAAGCGTTTCAAGCAGCGAAACCCTATGAGAATGCGTGTTTTGACACTTCAGGCTTTGATCCTCTGATGGGAGTAGTGGAACGGGCCGTGCAAGTCCTCGGTTCAGAGAGAGTGTTCTTTGGTTCTGACGCCCCGGGACGTAGCTTTGTCGCGCAAGTGGCAAAGGTCCAGTACGCTGACATCAGCAAGAGAGATCGAGACATGATTTTGGGGGGCAATGCGATGGGAGTTCTAGGCTTGAGGTGATGATATTGGTCCTGGACATAAATGCATTGGTCGGGAGATGGCCTTTCTGGAGGCTCAAGTACGAAGGGTTCAAAGGCGTGCTTTCGCTCATGGACAGAGCCGGGATAGAGAAGGCTGCTGTAACCTCGTTGGATAGCGTCTTCTATCTCAACTATCAGAATGGGAATGACGAAGTTGCGGAGATCTCTCGGCTTCACCCAGAGAGATTCGTACCTTTCGTCGTCGTCAACCCAACCTTCCCTCTTTGGAAGGAGCATCTCAACGCTTACATCAAGGAGTACAAAGCGGCAGGCATCAAGCTCCACCCGGATCACCACAAGTACAGCCTATCAGGAAGAGAAGTTGCTGATGTCATGAAGGAAGCCAGAAATCTTGGTCTTCCCGTATATATCCAGACTTCCATCTGGGACATGAGACACCATCCAGGATACTGCGTAGTGATGGAGACACCCATTCTAGAGGTAGCTTCCGCCATCAAAGCGTACCCCGAAAACAAGATAATAGTCGGGGGAGCCAAGCATTTCCTTGCTCGAGTCAGAGAGCTCATACAACATGCGCCGGAAAGTAGGAACTTCTACATAGAAACATCAGGCCTTGGATTCTTCGCTAGGGAAAGAGGGTCGGGAGAGACCCTTAGTCTAGTCAACAGCATAGAATGGCTGGCCGAAGCCGTTGGGAGTTCAAGATTGCTCTTTGGAACAAGGATGCCACTATTGATCCCAGAAGCAGGGAAGTCACTAGTCGAGAAGTCGAAGATTAGCAGTGATGATAAGGAGCGCATACTTGGGAAAAACGCAGAAGAGTTACTGAAAGCATGAATATGTGTCTAACGTGGACAAGAAGGTGTAGCGGATGAAATTAGCGATTAATGGAGGGAAACCGGTCAGAACGAAGCCTTTTCCGAGTGCGATGCCAGGAGCCTCGTTGATTGGGGAGGAGGCATTAGCAGAGCTGCAGGATGTGATTGCTGAAAGGAGCCCCTTCAGACACTATGGGATCGGCAAACCACACAAGGTCAGAGACTTCGAGGAGGAAGCACAAAGATTCCTAGGTTCAAAATACGCATTGGCGGTGTCCAGTGGCTCAGCTGCACTTTTCTGTGCAGTAGCCGCTCTAGAGATCGGTGTAGGCGACGAAGTCATCATGCCCGCCTTCGGATGGTTCTCCAACTACAATTGCGCGGTGTGTGCAGGTGCTTTGCCCGTCTTTGCCGAAATCGATGACACCCTGAATCTAGATCCTATGGATTTCGAGAAGAAGATCACAGACAGGACAAAGGCGGTCATCGTGATTCACTATCAAGGAGGACCTGCTAGAATGGAGGAAATCGTCTCGATAGCGAGAACCCACAACATTAAGATCATCGAGGATTGTGCACAAGCCTTCGGAGGGCAGTACAAAGGCAGAACGCTAGGAACCCTTGGGGATATTGCTGTTGCCAGCTTTCAGACCAACAAGATCATAACCTGCGGAGAGGGAGGACTCGTATATACCGATTGTGAGAAATACTTTGTTAGGGCTGTTCGATATCACGATCTCGGTTTTGTGAGACCAGTGTTTAGAGAAAGACTGGAGAACAAGAGTCTAGCTGATCCTGAAGAGAGCTTCGCAGGCTACCAGTTCAGAATGAACGAACTTCAAGGAGCTCTTTTGCTAGCTCAGATTCGGAAGCTTTCATTCATCTTGAAGAGATGCCGAAGGAGTCATAGAAGAATAAGAGAAGCTCTAGATGATGTTGGACACTTCTCGTTCCGACCTACTGACGAGGGAGACTGTGGCATATCTCTTCTCATGAAGTTCAACACCGATAAAGAGGCATCAGCCTTCTCCAGAGCCCTTGTTGCTGAAGGAATCCCGTGCGGACCCACTTCGGCTTGCACCAATCTTCTAGAGAATTATCCAATCAAATCGAAAAAGATGGTTCAGGAAAATATTCCTCCATTTGGAAAAGGCTACATAGGTGAAAACACCGTGTACGACAGCAGTCTTTGCCCCTATACAAAAAGGATATTGGCTCGGTATGTTTCAATCCCGATTGCCCCTCTCTACTCAGATGAGGATATCGAAGACATCATCAAGGCTGTGAAGAAAGTCGACAGAGTCCTTTACTCAGCTAGCTAGCTGCCTGGCCTAGAATGTCAAACAGTATTGGAAATACCAGTGAAACAAGAATTCTCAACACGACTATTTCCGTTCCGAGAGAAGGAATCTCTGTTGGGATTCTAGACAGTGAGACCAGCGACCAAGCACTGACAGATGCGCCCTGCTGAGTCAGGATGTCTACTGTACTGCACGCAATTTCCGGCAGAATTCTGTTTCGGTTAGAACCTTAATCTCGGATATCTTACCGAAATCTGGGTCGTCGCTGATCACTGTGGCGTCTTGGCAGTAGGCGGAGGCCGCTATGAAGGCGTCTGCGTTGGATATCCCGTATTTTCCCTTGAACTCTCCGGCTTTGATAGCGACATCCTGGTCTATTTCCAGTTTCCTGAGGTAGAGGGCGTATTTTAGCTGTTCTGTTCTGGTCTTGGCCAGATCAGGTCTCTGCTCCTGTAAATACTTGTAGTAAACTTCTGTGAGTGTGACTACGCTGATCCCAGCTTCTAGCTGGCCAGCCTCAATCCGAGACAGGATCTCCTTTACTTCTTCCCAACCTTCTTCCTGGGCGAACAGTTTGATGAGGGGTTTGGTATCCAGAAGTGCACTAGACTTCTTTGAGGCGCTGATCAAACTCTTGAGTCCACTCCTTTCTCATCTCCTCCAGCTCCTTGGAAGGCTTGCGGCCCTTGAAGATGTTCTTGTCTACTCCGGCCAATTGAGACAGCTTGGGAACCGGGATGATCTTGAGCGCCTCTCCTTCACGGGTTACGATCAGCTTTGTGCCTTCAGATATCTGAAGCTCTCTTCTCAGATCTGCTGGGATGGTGATCTGCCCCTTAGTGGTTACGGTGATCGTTTCCATCCGTATTTCACCTTACTTATCAGATGAATGCCTTACCTTGATAAATTTGTCGGAAATATCCTCCTCCCTGACGGCCAAAATGTCACAGGTCCGAAAATCGTCGCGGAACTATGGGAATGTCACAGGCATCGGCTATTCGATTTTGCCGAAGAACATGCTTTGAATAATCAAACCAAAGAATGCGACTTTGATCAAGAACCTTCTCACCTACTCACCCTTCAGATTTCTCTCCAGGAAGATGAATTGCCGGAGGCGGGCAGGGAAACAGTATTCCCAGGAGAGGCGGGATTTGAACCAGCCTTACCTCTACAGCATGCCACAGAGAATCCGGCCTCTACCTCAGCAAGCTTAAGGAGAAGTTGAAGGGCATAGTGGAGTTGGACGAGGTTTATCTGACGACTGGATGGAAGGGGAAGCATGGTCTCAAGCGTCCCCCAAGGTTAGAGGCTTAAAGGTGAGGAGACGCGGCACTCAAAGCCCTCCTGCTCCCAAGCAAGCTCCTCGTCTCAAGAACCCTCCTCACCTCAACCTACTGAAGAAAAAGAACAAAATATCTTGTGAACAACACATCCAGACCCCAGGTCTACTGGCCTGCTGGATCGCACGCACGGAACACCAACAGTTCGACCCCTCCTACCCGGCACACAACCCCAACCACACTCATAAACACAGCAACAAAGACCACAGCGACCATCCTAACAATGAAGCCAGAAATGATGAGAATGTATATAGTGACAGAAGACGAGAAGGAATCTCAAGCCCTCGGCCGCCCTAACCGGCCAAAGAAGGACTGTGAAGTGAACACACACGCGCGCGCTACCCCGCCAGAACAACTGAAAAATGATCATCAAACCCGATCGCAACAAAGGTTAAGAACCATAAACAGAACATAATAAAGGAGGAAAGCAAGTACAAAGGAAGGTTTTGACATTGCAGAGGACCAGAGTGAACCACCCTTACATCGAGATAAACGAGAAAATCTGCGGCGGCTCCCCTGTGATAAAGGGAACCAGAACTAGGATAGTAGATATAGCGATTGAGTATGAATATCTGAACTACACACCAGATGAAATAATCAATGCACATCCCCACCTCAAACTAGAACAAGTCCACGACGCTCTATCCTACTACTACGAAAACAGAGCTGAACTGGACGAGAAAATAAGAAGCGACAAACAGTTCATTCAAGAGCTCTCCAAAACCTTCAAGGTCGGTCCATAACATCAAAACCATCAAAATCTATGCAAACGAAAGCGTTAACGTCGCCATAGTCGAAGGACTGAAAAGGCGCGGCGTAGAGGCGTTCTCTGCCAAAGACATAGGCAAACTAGGTTTGACCGATGAAGAACAGATCCAAGTCGCCGACAAACATCAAGCAGCAATATTCACCCACGACGTAGACTTTCTAAGAATAGCTATCCACAAACAACATCCAGGCATAGTCTACGTCACCAGCAAAAGCTAAGCATAGGGGAATGCATAAGACGACTAAAAGCTATAGCAGAAACAAAATCCCCGGAAGAAATGCGCAATCAAATCATTTTTCTCTCATAAAGTCATCTGAAAACAACATTCAACCAAAGACAGGGGCAAGACGAGTATAGGTAACAGCCATACCCCCGTCCGACGGACCACCCCGACCGCGACAACAATCACAAGAGCAGCCAAAATGACCGAAGCAGTGAAAGAACTCAGAGCCCTCCCGTCACCAAACAACACTTTCTCCTTTCTGCCCAACTTCCGACACAAAAGAGCCAAGATATGTTGTGAACCAAGAATCCACTATGGTTGGATTCCATGGGATACAACTACAATATACATAAAGCCCAACGGGACCCCCCAAACCTGTTCACTCTCTAGCTAGCTGACCTCTTCAACGATTCGATTGCTGATTCTCGATCGTCTGTGCTCCTTCGCCACTGCTAGCGCGCGCTAGTCCGACGTATGCCTCAGCAACAAACATAACAGCGACAGCCATCCCCAACCTAAGCAAAAACAAACCGCTAAGATCGCTACCCTTCATCTTAGCATCCCTAGCCCTATCCGTAATAGCCCTCCTACTCGGTCACATAGACTCAGCCACAACCTTAACCATGGCCATAAAGATCACAGCGACTATCCTAACAATGAAGCCGGAAATCATGCAAATAGAGATAGTGACAGAAGGCGAAGAGGAATAGCCCGTGCTATACAGTTCTCACTTCACCGCTATTTCCTAATGCCAACTCTGAAAACCCATGCGTCATCTGATGGGTAAAGAATGTCAGATGTCTAGCATGAATCTCCGACATTGAGAAAGATCATGCAGTTGACGGCTTGTGCGGTGTCCAGTGCACAGTTCCCCAGCGCGCGCCAGGAGCGACCCGTGGCTCTGTACTGTAAACAGATTTAAGGCGACAAGCCCTAGAATGAGGTGATGGGTGCAAGTCCTTGAAGGTAGCAGAAGCTATGAGGAAAGAGATAGTCACTGTCGACGAAGAGGTCTCTGTTGCAGAAGCGTCTGAAATGATGCGTGAAAGAGGCGAAGGAGGCGCCATCATCTTAAGAAAGGGCACGCCTGTCGGTATGATGACTGAGAGGGATGTCACCTACAAGGTCACAGCCGAGGCTCTCGATGCAAGGAGAGTGAAGGTTGCTGAGATTATGGAAACACCCCTGATAGTGATTGATCCAGACGCAGATCTAGTGGAGGCAGCTAAGATCATGGACGAGCATAAGATTAGGAGGTTAGCCGTGGTTAGGAAGGGAGTCATCTACGGTGTTCTAAGGGCTATTGACATCGCTCGCAACCTTGAAAGACATACAGATAATGAGATACGGAAAATACTGAGATACGCGTTTTTCGTTCCATGACTGTCACAGCTATTCCAGTGAGAGCTAGGCATATCGACGCTTCACGCGGTGGAACTGCTGCATGGGACTCAAATCCTATCCAAAGGAGTACTTCGAGCTCATGCTGGTAGGTTTCACACTGATCATGGGCATGAGTCTCTCATCAGCCTTTCTTCCCATCTTTGCCCATGAACTAGATCCTTCTGGACTTCTTGTTGGATTCGTGATTTCAGCTTGGTCCTTCTCCAGAGTATTCACGGAGTTGCCCTCAGGAATCCTAGCGGATCGTTTTGGTAGGCGCAGACTTCTCGTGGGGGGTCTGGCTCTTTCTGCCCTAGGAGCATTTCTGTGCTCTATGGCTTACTCTGTATATCTCCTGATTGTTGGCAGAACTTTCTGGGGTCTGGGAACGGCCCTTTTCTTCATGAGTAGCACAGCTCTTCTCTTTGATCTCTTCAAGTCAAACGTAAGGGGACGAGCCCTAGGCACCTTTCAAGGCATAGAGTTTACAGGCAGCTTGATAGGAGCTCCAATGGGCAGTTTTTTGGTGGCAATATTGGATTACAGAGGAGTCTTTTCCCTAGCGTTCATTTCAATACTTTGCTCATTCCTTATTGCTTTCTTTTCCAAAGGCTTACGACAAACGGACGCAGAAGAGAGCAAAAGATCGGAAATATCTCTTAGCGAACTTCTTCCGAGCTTGAGGAGTTGGAGTCTGGCTGCGGTATGCATCTACTCCTTTTCCAGGATGCTGATCATGAGTGGGCTCAATGACACTGTCTTTCCGCTCTATCTGAACCTTGAATTGGGGATAGGGATCGAACTGATCGGTCTCATCATCAGCCTGAGAACAGCAGGAGCAATCATCGCCACCGTAACCTCAGGTTTCCTATCAGACAGGTTTGGTAGAAAACCCATGATAGTGCTAGGCCTTATTATGCAAAGTAGCTGCTACTATGCATACACGATCCTTTCTTCCTTCGAGATGTTCTTGCTCTTTGGACTCTTTGAAGGTTTCAGCCGCGGCATGAGCATGACCTCAGCTATGGTGTTACTGTCTGAGATTGTTCCTTCCAGACTTAGGGCTGGAGGAATAGGGATATACAGAACCTTCATGGACATAGGAGGCTTCTTCGGTCCACTTTTCTTCATCACTCTATTCGACAGAAGCGCCACCACTCCATTCCTTTCCGCCTTAGTCATACTTGCGCTTAACACAGTCCTCCTTTCAACGATCAAAAGCAAGAGAGCGGTATCACCTGTCTAACCTTGTGTGCTCACCCAACCTGCAGCGACGCTAGAGTTAAGCTTTATACATGCATACATGGCAAATCTAGCCTTGTCGTGTGCAACTGGAGGAGGCCAGTATGGAGATCACTGACGTCAAAGTGTTTCCTGTCAGGCAGTTTGTCTATGTCAAAATCGTTTCGAGCGAAGGGCTTTATGGTATCGGCGAAGCTTCATTGAGCGGGCGTTCCCTTGCTGTCGTTGAAGCACTTGGACATATCAAACCGTTCTTGATCGGGCAAGACGCTACGCGCATTGAACACATCTGGCAAGACATCTTCCGCGGAACTTTCTGGCGAGGAGGCCCTGTTCTCCAATCAGCGCTGGCTGGGATAGACATCGCTCTATGGGACCTGCAGGGAAAAGCGCTGGGCGTGCCTGTGTATCGCATGTTGGGTGGAGCCGCTCGCGAAAAGGTGTTAGTCTACCGGCACGTCGGCGGGCGAACTTCTGAGCAGCTTGTCGAAAACGCCCAAGCGTTGCTTTCAGAAGGTTGGAAAGTCCTCCGAATCTCACCGACAGACGCGATTGACGCCGGCTTTTCGCCACAGCGTGCAGTCCAAAAGGGAACAGAACACTTCAAGACATTGCGCGAGGCAATTGGGAAAGAGCCGGAAGTCATCTTCGAAGTACACACTCGGCTGACTCCCACTCGAGCAATCGAGCTCTGCAACGCTATTGAAGGGTACCACCCGTTCTTCGTGGAAGATCCGATCAGATCAGAGAACCCGGCGTCGTTTGCGGTTTTGCGGGCACATACCAATGTACCATTGGCAACGGGGGAGCAATTGACCACGAAATGGGCTTTCAGAGAGTTGATTGAACAAGAACTCGTGGATTGTCTGCGTGTAGACATCTGCCACAGCGGAGGGATCACCGAAGGGAAAAAGATTGCAGCTATGGGAGAAGTCCACTATCAGGAACTAGCGTTGCACTACACCGGAAGTCCAGTAAGCACCGCAGCGATGCTTCATCTGAATCTCTCTGTGCCAAACTGTGCAGTGCAGGAATATGCCCCGTTTCCCGGTTGGATGAACGAGGTCATTCCTAACTCGCTAGCTACAGAAGATGGTTATCTGCTTCGTCCTGACGCCCCAGGACTTGGGGTTGATCTCAACGAGGACAGAATCCTTGCTCATCCCTATTCTCCATCTGAACCGCCTCACTGGCGCAGAGAAGACGGCAGCATCCAGGACTGGTGAGTCATGAAGGAAAAGCTCACGCCACAAGAGTCCACGGAGTGCCAAAGAGGGGTCCGGGCGCCCTAGGAGCCGGAGACCGCGACCTTTCTGGCTGAGGTAAACGTAGACCGACTGTCTTTGCTATGTTAGCCGAGAAGTGGGAGGAATCGGGTAACTAGCTAATCCGGAATACAGTTTCTCTGTTCATAAGCATCTTCACTCGCCACTGTTCTCCTATCATTGGAGTGATTGAGCGCGGGACGTGCTCTGATGGTGGATGAGGAGAAGATCGCCAGCGAGCTAAGAGGCAATACGTTAAGGACTTACTGGGCTCTACTGAACTCGAAAGGGGGTGTGATAGGTGTCAGAGAGTTGCAGAGGCTTGTCGGGTTCTCAAGTTCTGCTTTGGCAGCTTATCATCTGAACAAGCTTGTAGAATTAGGGTTGGCAAGGAATGTGGGAGGCGACTATCAACTGACAAGAGAAGTAAGGGTTGGAGTTCTAAAGCAATTCATGAGATTGGGGGCCTTCATGCTTCCCCGTTACCTCTTCTACGCAGCGATGTTCACCTCGCTTCTTGTTTACTATGCTATGCACTTTGAATCGAACAGCTTCCACAGCCTATTCGCATTGATCTTCGGGGTCGCAGGCACAGCCATACTTTGGTATGAAACCTTAAGGATTTGGCGTCAGAGGCCTTGACTGTTCAGGCATTTGAACAGTTCTGTGGGTTATTGTTTAAACAGTTGAACAAACTGTTCAAAAGCATTTCGTTAAATCCCTCGATTTCCATATTTCTAGTGCGAAAAGCAAGCAGGAGGAAAGGGAAAATGGCGTATGATGCAAAAAAGATGGCCACCTATGGAGTCGCAGGCATCCTGGTAGCCTCAATCATAATCACGTCTATGCAAGTCCACCTCTCCTCAGCTATGGGTACACTCACCATATTGGTGACTGATCCACCCGAATGGGGAGACGCAACCCAAGTCTACGTCAACATCACCGGAATGGAGATCCACAGCAATGCATCAGGATGGAGAACGCTACCTCTGGAGGGACGGAAATATCTAGAAGTGAACCTTACGGAGACCCTTGACACTGAAGTCGATCTAATCCGAGTATCCCTAGAACCTGGAAAATACAACATACTAAGGTTCAATATATCGAGCGCGATTGTTACAGTGGACGGTTCGAATATGACAGACGTCAAGGTTCCAAGCGGTAAAATAAACATCGTGATAACCGAAGGAGGAGTAACCATAAAGTCAGGGGAAGACTCAGAACTCCTATTAGACATCGAAACCCGCGTAGTCTACTCGAAAGGTAGAGACCAGTACCAACTCGTCCCAGCAGCAAAGGCCACCCCCAAATAGAATTCCGAAGAGTAGCCGCCGCACTCAAAATGGGGCTCCACAGCGAATCCAAACGAAGCACCAATGGCCTGACTCAGACACAATATAGACCCCTCTTTTTTTGTAACGTTTGTTGTGATATGATCTGGTAACGTTGAGGGGACAGAGCGTCATTTGGGCTGACGATTGGGTCTGGCGGGTATAGGCGCAGAGACCGCGGTATTTGACTGTGGTTTCACCTTCCTGACGTTTCTCAGAACTCGCCTACCGCGCGCTCTACAACTTGCCAAAACCACGGAGTTTACCTGTACCAGTCAAGGCTTTCTTCTATGTAGTTAATGAAGGAACTGAAGAACTCCTTTGTTTCCTGGTTGAATCCCGCCTTACGGATTAGTGCCTTTGCTTTTTCAGCGTGAGCCCTTGACGTTTCTTTAGCTGCTTCCAAGCCTCCAGTATTCCTGATTATCATTCTTGCCTGTTCAATCTCTTCTACAGCAAGTTTCCTGCCCAATAGTCCCTTCAAGGCTTCGGATTCCTCTCGATTCTTTGAACCTAATGCGCAGACAACATGTAAAGGCTTCTTGCTCAAGATCAAGTCTCCGCATGGAGGTCTACCATACTGATCCTCCGAAGCGTAAGTATCAATTATATCATCCTGAATGTCAAAAGCATACCCAACGTTTACAGCTGCTTCCTCCAGGATTTCTAGGTCTCTTTCAGGAGCACCGCCCAGAATCGCCCCTACAACCATCGTAACCCTAAACAGCGAAGCAGCTCTGTTAGATGCCATAATATACCATTCGTCTGCATCTACTTGTCTACCTTCAAAGAGCAAGTCTAGGATCTGGCTTTCATTCACTTCTCGGTATCCTTCAGATAAGAGAGTTAGGATCTTTGGAAGTCTGTCTTGTTCAAATCCGGAGTTCAATATCAAGTCTATGGCCAATGTCTAGGCAATGTCGCCAAGAAAGACAGCGACTCCTTCACCAAATCTCGGATTTCCCTCCTCAGAGAACATTCTATGAATTGTCTCTTCCCCCCTTCTCAGATCATCTCTGTCAACGAGGTCATCGTGAATCAAAATGCAGTGACGATAAAGTTCAATCCCCGCAGACACATTCAGAATCGGATCGTCTGTCCTGTTTGTGTACCCTTGGTATGTCAGAAGGGTGCTGCAAGAGGCAAGTCTCTTGCCTTTTCTGAACACAAATTGTTCAAGGGCAGAGTAAACTTTCCCTATGAAAGGATGATAATCCTCAGCCTTTTTCACTGCTTCAGCAAAATAGTCTCTAAGCCTTTCCTCAACTAGTGCGCCATAATGATCTAATGTTTTCTCCCAACTCATTCTTCATCCTATCAAATCTACTAGAAGTGTGTATGTTAAGCTTTAGTATTGTTTTGGGTAGAGCTAGATGCGTGAGACTCTCATGAGCAGACCGACGACTCTCTTTTCCATCTATTCCTAATCTGTCACGAGCCTAAACGAAAGCCATATAAGAACCACCTCAAGCCTCTTCCGAAGGGGCTATGGATGAGAAGCAGGATCACGTTCAACAGTGAGAGGTGCATATGGTGCCGTAGTTGCGAGCTTATGTGTTCACTTCACCATGAGGGTGAATGCAGCCCTTCTTTGGCGAGAATACGAGTCTTCCCTGACCTGTTCGAGGCTGAAGTTGAAGGATATGTCTGCAGACAATGTGAGGAGCCTGAATGTCTTCACGCTTGCCCTATGGGAGCTATACGAATGAATCCAGAAACACGATCCTACGTCATCTCGGAGGATCAGTGTACAGCATGCGGTTTATGCGCTGAGGCTTGTCCTCACAACGTTGGTAACAATGTAATATTCTTCAATCCCGCCAGAAATGTCTACGTAAAGTGTGATCTCTGTTCAGGTAACCCCCAATGCGTCGCGATCTGCCCCACAGAAGCGCTGAAACTGGTGGTTTCAAGGTGATCTTATGAAAATTCACGGATGGATAGGCAAGATATTGTGGGTCAACCTGACGGACGGAAAGTTAACAGAATCAGACACGACGAAGTATGCTAGGAACTTCATCGGAGGGAGAGGGATAGCTGCAAGAGTCGCTTGGGATGAGATACCGCCGGAAGCCGATGCCTTCGACCCGGAAAACAGGTTGATCATCATGACGGGGCCATTGAATGGAACCTCCGCCCCGACTTCCGGGGGAAGAGTGACCTTTGCAGGGATTGCTCCCCAAGCCTATCCCAAGCCCCACTATACACGGTCGAACATGGGCGGCTACTGGGGTGCAGAACTGAAGTATGCTGGCTATGATGGTCTGATCATTGAGGGGAAGTCATGTAGCCCAGTTTACTTATGGATCAAGGATGGCGAAGCTGAGATCAAGGATGGTCAGGAGATATGGGGTCTCGATACCTTCGCAACCCAGAAAAGGCTGATGAAACAGTATGGGAAAACAGCTCAGTCTATCTGCATAGGCCCTGCTGGAGAGAATCTAGTGCGCATCGCCACCGTTCAGAGCGGCATCGAGAATGCTGCAGGTCAAGGCGGCTTCGGAGCCGTGATGGGTTCCAAGAACCTGAAGGCCGTTGCTGTAAGGGGTAGTGGTGGAGTGCCTATCGCTAGACCGGAAGAGTTCAAGGAACTCTGCAAGTACGCCAGTAGCGTTGCTCATCCGCCCAAGGAGCCTCCTAGAGATCATGCACTAACCCATAAGGCGTGTGGCATGTCTTGCAGCACACTGGAGTGCGGGGCTGGTCATGCCAGAATCTTCAAGAAAGTCAAGGGAAAGGTCCACCCGATCCTCTATACAGGTGCAGTGCAATGTGCTTCACCCGCATATCTGAGGTTTAGGCCATGGGAAGCAGGATTCGAAGCCGCGCAGCTGGCCAACAGGTATGGAATCAACCACTGGGAGATTGTCCTAGGCCTGACAGGCACAGGAAGATGGCTAGACCTCTGTTATAAGGAAGGCATAATTACTGAGAAGGACTTGGCGATGAATGTGGATCTTGACAGCGGAAAGTTCTGGTGTGAGATCTTGCGGAAGATCGCTTACAAAGACGGGATAGGTAAGATCTTCGCAGAAGGCGTTCCTAGAGCCGCTGACATCCTAGGAAAGGGAAAAGAACATCTTCCGCATGTCGCTCACGGTTATGAGACCCACTGGGACGGACACCTCTTCGGTGGTCCCCGATATCCCTACTGGATCGTAGCGGCTCTCCAGTGGGCTATGGACTCTCGTGACCCTCTCATCCACTGCTACGCTGAGGAGATCACTTACTGGACCTCTAGACCAGGCTCCCCAGTGTCCATAGAACAGCTGAAGGCCATCGGTAAACGCCTATACGGCTCCGAGTTAGCTGTGGATCCCGAAAGCAACTACGAGTACAAGGCTCAGCCCACAATATGGCACCAGAACAGACTTGCAGTCGACGACTCAGTCCCAGTCTGCGAGGAGATCTTCCCGACGATCTACAGTAGAACATCATCAGACGGGTTCGGAGACACTTCCCTAGAGTCCAAACTCTTCTCCGCTGCGACCGGTGTCGATATGACGGAGGAAGAGCTCGATAAAGTCGGAGACAGGATCTACAACCTCGAGAGAGCCATCATGGTCAGAGAGGGTCGTACCAGAAGGGTGGACGAAACTGTGATCCCCTACTTCGAAAAACCTGACCGAGCGGGCATCAGACTTGACGTAACGAAATTCCGTGCATTGATGGACGAGTTCTACAATATCAGAGGCTGGGACCCAGCAACGGGCTGGCCAAAGAGGGAAAAACTGGTAGAACTCGGACTGAAAGACGTTGCGGATGAGCTGGCAAGAATGAAACACTGGTAAGAGACTCCACTAACAACGCTCCCTAGCACGAGCCTCTGATCCTTGCATGCATGAACTGAAGGTTACTTCCTGATCCGTACCAGCCCGAACCAGAATCTCAACGGTCGCGGCTCCGCCGATTATCTATCTAGTAATTCCTGCTTTCACCACCTATAGTGGACAGCGCGCGGTACTGACTGTTCCTAATGTGGCAATGGAATTCATTAAATTCCTAGGAGTCTAGCTGCGTTCCTGTAGAGGATGAGCTCCATTTCTTCATCGCCGAGTTCAGTGGTGTCTATCTTGTTTAGGGCGACCTGAGGGGATCTGAGCGGCATCCCAGAGCCGAAGATAACCTTTTCTGCTCCGATCCGTTCAATAACCTTGCCTACGCCGCGGGAGACGCTTCCCATCATGTAGTGAGCTGTGACATCTATGTAGAAGTTATCATACTTCGGGAGTGTGTTGATCAGGTACGTTGCCTCACTGAAGTGGATGTAGTTAAGGACAAAGCTGACCTTTGGGAAAGCCTTGACAGCCTCCGCCACCTCGACCATAGAAACCCCAGGCACCTTCATCAGCCAATGATGCTGCCTTTCATCCTCAACTCTTATGCTGACGAAAACTGGCAGACCTCGCTTTGAGGTCGCGCTCAAAAGAGCCGCAGCATTCTCTCCGTCCAGCTTGTAGTCGTGGTAATTCGGGTGCAACTTCACGCCTCTCATATCCCATTCATCAACACATAGTTCAAGGTCGTCCTCCCACCCTGCGTAGTTTGGGTTGACTACAGCCAACGGAACAAGTCTATCCCTATGTCTCTCCACCATTTCGTGCATTTCCTCATTTCCTGACTGAGCATTTCTATATGTCACAGCATCTAGAGATGAAACCGCGGCCTTTTCGATTCCAGCTTGATCCATTAGCTTAAGCAATCCTTCAGCTGTGTTGAACCTGAGCCTTCTGAACGCCCAGTGACCTAGGTAAGCGTTCACGTCAATTATCATACTCGTCTCCTGCGTAGGATTCCTTCGCCATTCTCTTCGAGGATTCTTTTCCTCTCGTTCTCACTTATGTCCGCGGCGTATATTTTCGAGATCCCCACATCCAGCTGGTTGTCGGTGCCAAAGAGCATTCGGTCGGCTCCCAGTTCCTGAACAGCCATCTCTATCATCCCGATCTCCGTCCCCGAGCCGCTTGTGTCGACGAAGACATTCGCGACTTTTCTCACAGCCTTGATGCCCCACTCCCAGTCTCCGCCGCCGCCGATATGGGCGAGTATCAACATAGCTTCTGGAAAACGCCTTCCGAGTTCAGCGATTTCAGCAGCATTTGATGTTGTGAGAGGAGGGGGCATATAGCGGCGCGGTGTTTGAGTTGCGTGCCAGAGAACGGGGACGCCGAGTTCTATCGACTTTTCGATGAGGGGGTCAACTCTGGGGTCGAGGCAGTGGCAGTCGGTGTAGAGCTTCAACCCCAAAAAGCCGCGTTCCCTAATGCAACTCTCGAACTCCTCTACTGCTTTCTCTTCATAGGAAGGATTGGTATAGCAATAC
>Ga0224501_10001495_pt1 | contig 18111 bp, 24 predicted proteins | sample SF_Oct11_sed_USG_4_FD_169105 | JGI IMG/M metagenome (GOLD analysis project Ga0224501, IMG submission 169105) | Sediment microbial communities from San Francisco Bay, California, United States - SF_Oct11_sed_USGS_8_1 | ecosystem: Environmental > Aquatic > Marine > Sediment | place: USA... | reverse complement strand
AAGATCGGCAAAGAATGGGGTGAGGCTGGTATAGCTCAGGACCGATGAGGATATATCCGCAATGCTTCGTTGTCCTTCATACTCAACAACAAGATTAGTAAGTGTCTCATGACCTTCAGCAAAATGGTCAGCCACAACAAAATCATAATTCCCGCCCGTAATACGCAGACTATCACCCGTTATTGACAAACCCACACCCGCAGGATCAACATCGCGTAAGAGGATATCTGTGCTCAAAGTATTGACATCAGGACCCTGATGAATAATATCCGCACCGCCATTGCCATCGATTTCAACGCCTTCCACATCAACAACAACATCTTCGCCCGGCGTTAAAATCAAGGACTCAAAGCCTTCATAGCGCAGGCTAAAATTGGCATTTCCATTTAGTGTGATCCAGTCGCCGTTGACCTGAACCCCCGAACCCAAAAAACTCAAGTCCAGAATATCCCGGCCCGAACCGCCAATAATTTTTTCTATCCTGATCAAGCTATCTGTACCAATATCTGTTCCGATAGCTGTTGATAGGATATCCGATACGGTCACAGTAATTGATGAAGTTATATGAGAATAATCAACCGTGTCAAAACCGCCTTGGCCATCAATGACATTATTTTTGAAGTTCAAAATAAATGAATCATCTTGATCTGTTCCTGTAGCGTTTTCGATAACAGCATAAAACGCAATCGCAACATTCCCCGGATCAGGATCAGATGCGGACGCATCTTCATCTGTAGCGAAGGTAAAACCATACGCATCTTTTCCTATTGAACTAAAATGTCCTTGTCGGAGGTCAATCTCAGCAGAAACAGTAGAAGTGGACACATTTATGGTATCATCTCCATCCCCATCCCAGATTGTATAAAGAAAAGCAGAGTCATCCTGTGTAGGGTTCATCACAGAAAGTGTATATTGTGTATCGCCTGCAAAACTTGTGTAGTTGCGACCATAAATCTCTTGTAAAGCCGCTATATCCATAATCTGAAGTGTATGGGGAGCGACAGTCCCTGTGAAAAAGTTATCCATACCAGGAGCGTAATCATTACTATAAGCAGCCACCGAATATTTTTGGTTGTCTAAAAAACTATTTTTGGCCAATACGGTTTTCGTATCAACTCCCAGGGAATGCAGCGCTTCTTCCAGAAGGACTTTAAATTGTTGGCTTTTCAGATATAATGCACCATCCCAAAAACTGTTATTAACATTAAAAAATATATCTCCTTTTTTAAGTTCTGGGTTCTCAGGAAAATCTACGGAGTTATATCCTATTGTAACGGCACTTGCTGTTCCCTCAGGAGAAGTAAAATGAGAATAGGTTTCATTTAGTTGCCCGATTGCAATATGCCCTGTTGTATATTCATCTGGCTGATCGATACTGCCACTACCGTCAAGATCGTTTGTCCCGACTTGTGTTTCGGAAAAGGTAATATTAGCAACTTGTTGAAACCAGACAAATCGTGGGTCATTTGTGCTACTTGCAAAAATCTGATTTTTATAGGCATCTTCAATGTTTTGCTGATAATCGCTACTACTGACAAATTCCTGAACTTCTTCGGAACTCAGCGAATAATAGGAAGATAACGGTATATCAATGTCGGACGTAAAAAAGGAATAAGTAATAACATATTTTCCATCAACCTGATTTACCGTTTGATCATTGGGAACACCTAATGTTTCATCCAAATCATCAACATCACCAACATAATTATTCTGTAGTAAAAGTTTTTTGAAATCATCATAGCTAATAGTCATTACGTAGTATCCTTACTTTACTTAGGTTCGTGATATTTCTTCCAAATCTTATAGGCTTCTGGGTCGTGTTCTTTGAGTTCTTCGCCAGTCATACGAAGATATTTTGATCCATCCGCCATCCTTGGACGGACTGCTATACATACATACTTGCTTGTTATTTCACACACCCGATACCTAACAGGCTCCAACACTAATGATGAACTACAAAGAAGAAGCAGAATAAAAAGAAGAACAATCCATATTCTGGATTTACATTTTTTAGGTACTTCTTCTATTTCATCGGTTTCTTCCGACATCCATTCCCCTCTCGATTCGAATGTATGTATGGTTGCATTCATACGAAAAAAAAATATGTAAAGAGTCAAGGGAGTGTTTTTCGTTAATCAACATAAATAATAATGTCTCTACCCAACGTTCCGTTTTTTAAGCTCGGATTTTAGTCCTTATAACAAGGAGCTATTGGAAGTAATTCATACAACTTTTTGCGCCCCTTTAATTTCAAAATAATTTCATTTTAGGACACCCTGTAAAAGACAGAGTTTTAGAAAATGCATATTTTTCTGAGCCAGTAGGCGCGTGTTTTTGAAAACACATTTAGGGGTGGCCCAGGGGGTTGGGTATGGTATTATGAGTGCGAACAAGCACCACAAAAATGCGTGCAAAATAATAGTTGGGGGCACAAAAAGGGGCATAACTAAAAATCGAATTGTAGAAAATACACTATAGCAATAGCTTATTTGCTACATTCAATCCTTGTACCGCCACCATTTTCTCCGCAGTCAGCCTAGGTTTTGCCTTCACATGTTCTTGCACGCACTCACAACAAAGTGGGGCAAGTGTACTTATAAATGGGGGCAAGGTCACCGGAAAAAGAGTGTGGAAATGGAGAGACCTAATAAAAACTTCATGTGAAAAACGGCTCCTTATATTAGAACAAGGAGCCGCTTGATAAATCTAAGTTTTAAATCTTAAACGATAAGCGTGCCGTCTGAAATCATGTCATTCAGATCAACAGATGTGAAATCCGTATCAAGGAAGATAGCAATATTCTGGAAGCCGTTTCCAGTAGTATCAACGTTAACTTTCAGGATTGTATCATCGCCATTATCGTGAAATAGATTATCCTCGCCTCATGCCGCGGCGCTTTATTTACAATTACATAAAAATCTAATGTTTTTTATTGAAACAACCGGACATTTTATATTATCATTTATTGACATAACGCTACTCAGTATGATGGGCTAGCCGGAATGATAAAGAAGGAAGGGGCATGATATGAAAAGTGACGGTGAAATTTCATTCAGAGAAATGGCGGAAAAAGTTGGAAATGTGATCGCTAGTGACGATAAATACGGCATTGTCGTTTTCGAAAGCAACGGTATCATAAAAGTCGCCGTTGATAGAGGTGAGTATCTTAAGTCTCAAGGCTCACTTGAATCGCAAGAAGATTATGCTCGCATTATGGACAAAATGATAGAAAAGGCTCTCGATGCCTCATCTGCTGATGATGTTCTATTAAATTATGACCCAGATCATTTGGAAGAGTACATAGAGTCTCTAAAAAATAAAATCCCACCAGCTATTTACAGCAGTGATGATTGGGAAAATAAAATTAATTCTTTGATTACAGCGCTTAAGGATCCCTCATCTGATAAGGATAGGCTGTTGGAGGAATTTTCCAGAGACCACATGAAATTTAATGCGTGGTACGAAATGAGAGGTGTCGCTGCAACCTTTTTAGGAGGTAGCATGGCATCAGGTGGCAACACAATTTCGTCCATAGAATTTATGGGGATAGAACGCGATAATAGAAAAATGCCACAGATATTGCAGAAATCCCTTTTGGATCAGACACTCTCTCACCTAATGGCTACGGGTATCTTGGATCAAGAAAAAACAACAAAACTCAGAGACGGGACAATAGCTTCCGAGAGCACTGAAACCAAAAATGCAAGTACCACCTATACTTTTCTTCACGAGCATGGGCACTATGCAAGAGGCATGGGTCTTGGGGAGGCGGGTGCAGATTTCTATGCTGGTGTTCGTGCATTGCAATTATACCCTAATGATAAAACAATGAGAGATGTCATACAATTTACGGCAGATGCCCGTTTATTTTCATGCTTTGTAGGAGTATATAGGGACAAAGTGGGTGGCTCAGAAATCTCGCACGGCTTTGGTCCTGCATTCGCATTGTACTCTGCATTGAAGATCCCGAAGGAAGAAATCTCCAAGATGGGTGAAGAGGACATTGTTGAACAAGGTGCAAAACTTGATGGTTTGGCCCTCCCTGAAGGAGATGGTAGAAATAAAGAGAATTATCCAGAGTATGATGCCCTTTACAAGGTAAAAGAGGAGGTATTAAAGCTTTCCAGAGAATCCGGCATGGAGCCAGATATATCTACATTTCGCAAAGCAGTGGAAAATGTTTTATCAAAAGAAAAAGATTATTTTACAAATGGAACGCAAATAGACGATGCACAGGCAAAGCGCGTTTCAACCCTGATGATGGCAGCTGGAGCATTTGAAAGACTTGAACAAAAATTGGGCGATTTATCACAACAGCCACAACACCCATCTGCTCTAGAAACTTCTGAAACCTTATCCACATATACCCAGCCCACAGCTCAGGGTCCGGGGCTTAATTAGTGGATTTTGGTGTAGTGTGTGTTGAACAGTCTATAACCTTATGAAAAAAATTTATCCGGCGAAATTTTTGATTTCATCATGCGGGATCATGCCCACAGCGTTAAAGCCGCAATCGACGTAATGCACTTCTCCAGTTACGGCAGAAGACATGTCGGATAAAAGGTAGAGGCCTGTTTTGCCAAGTTCTTCCAGTTCCACCGGACGGCGTAGAGGCGAGGTCAGCTTGTTATATTTATACGTCGTGCGCGACCCTCCAATAACAGCGCCGGCCAGAGTTCTCATAGGGCCTGCGGATATCGCATTGACGCGCACCTTTTCCGGCCCCAGATCAGCCGCAAGATACCTGACCGAGGCCTCCAAAGCGGCCTTTGCAACGCCCATGACATTATAATTAGGCATAACTTTTTCGGCGCCATAATAGCTGAGTGTGACCCCTGCTCCGCCTTCTTCGGGCATAAGTTCCTTGGCCCGCCGCATAATCGAGGTAAAAGAATAGCAAGATATATGCATGGTTTTGAGGAAGTTATCGAGCGTTGTATCCACATAGCGACCTTGTAGCTCATCCTTATTGGAATAGGCAATTGCATGGACAACAAAATCAAGACTGCCCCATTCCTTTTTCAAGGTTTTGAAAAGAGAATCCAGATCACCCTCTTTTGAAACATCGCAATCCAGAATAATGCCGGAGCCAAGACTTTTCGCCAAAGGCTTTACGCGTTTACCGAAGGCCTCGCCCTGATAGGTAAAAGCCAGTTCCGCCCCTGCTGCGTAAAGGGCGCTCGCCATGCCCCAGGCGATTGAATGGTCATTGGCCACGCCCATAATCAGCCCGCGCTTTCCTTTCATAAGATCATCAAATGTAATTGTCATATCTAATCCCTAATAACGCGAAGAAGCGAAGTTACGAAGCTTTCTTCGGTACAAAACGTTATATTCCATCTTTAACGGATATTGTCTTTCAAAACTTATCCCACGATCCTGTAATTCAATACAAAAACAATCTTCATAAATTTTTTCCAAATAACCTGCCCCTAAGAATTTATGAACCCTAAAGGCAGAATCTACGATAGTTTTTGATAAATCCTCCAAATCATCAGGTACATCATTATATTTTTTGAGAACAGACATCTTCGTTCCTTCGAACCTTCGCGTTAGATATTTAATCCTTGTAACGGCTCATCGCCAGAGTGCAGTTTGTTCCGCCAAAGCCGAAGCTGTTGGAAATCAATGTTTCGTGGGTGACATTATCAATGCGGGACGTTGCAATCGGCATGTTTTTTGCGCCCTCATCCATATCCTCAACATTAATGCTGGGGCAGACAAAATCATTTTGAAGCATCAGAAGGCTATAAATGGCTTCTTGTACACCTGTTGCGCCCAAAGAATGCCCCGTCATGGATTTGGTCGCACTGATATGCGGGATATCCTGCTCCATACCGGCAAAAACTTCTTTAATTGCATTAGCCTCAGTGATATCACCAACCGGCGTTGATGTTCCATGTGTATTGATATAAGTCACCGGCGTTTTGACCGTGGACAAGGCCTGTTTCATACAACGCACAGCACCCTCGCCACTTGGCGCGACCATGTCATGCCCATCAGATGTTGCGCCGTATCCGGTAATTTCAGCATAAATTTTTGCTCCTCTGGCCTTGGCATGTTCCAGCTCTTCCAGAACAACAACGCCGCCGCCGCCCGCAATCACAAAACCGTCACGGTTGGCATCATAAGCCCGCGCTGCGCGCTCCGGCGTGTCATTATAATTGGAGGACATCGCCCCCATAGCATCAAAAAGAACAGACAAACTCCAGTCCAGTTCCTCCGCCCCGCCCGCAAAGACTATATCCTGCTTGCCCCACTGGATTTGCTCGGCAGCGTTGCCGATACAATGGGCCGAGGTTGAGCACGCCGAAGAAATAGAATAATTGATGCCCTTGATCTTGAAGTTCGTGGCAATCGTTGCGGAAGTCGTGGAACTCATACATTTGGGAACTGCAAACGGCCCTACGCGCTTGGGACCCTTCTCACGGGCAATATCGGCGGCTTGAACCTGTGATCTTGTGGACGGCCCGCCCGAGCCCATAATAATGCCTGTGCGCTCATGACTAATTTCGGATTCTTCAAGGCCGGAATCTGCAATAGCCTGCTCCATCGCCAGATGATTATACGCGGCAGTATCACCCATAAAACGGAAAAGACGTTTATCGATATGATCAGCCAGTACAATATCCGGCTTGCCGTAAACTTGCGAGCGAAAACCCATTTCCGCATATTCCGGAGAAAAAGTAATGCCGGACTTTCCTGATTTCAAAGACGTAAGGACCTCATCCTTATTATTCCCGATACAGGATATAATCCCCATCCCTGTGATTACTACGCGTCTCATTATAATAATACCCTTATCCTAGATAGAAAATAAAACCGCGAATACACGCAAATATAATGCCTATGCAGATGAATTATCAAATAATCCGACCTTCATGCCTGATACTTTGCAGGCGACTTTGTCATCGACAAAAACAGTGCCGTCCCCTATACCGAGGACAAGCTTACCATTCATAACACGCTTTATGTCTACGACATATTTCACCAACTTTGCCGAAGGTTGTATTTGCTCGGATAATTTTATTTCACCGACACCAAGCGCACGACCAGAACCCGGCGCACCCGTCCAGCCCAGATAAAAGCCCAAAAGCTGCCACACCGCATCAAGGCCAAGACAACCCGGCATAACCGGATCGCCCTCAAAATGACATTCGAAAAACCATAAATCAGGCTTAATATCAAATTCGGCCTGAATAATTCCCTTATTATAAGCACCGCCGCTTTCAGAAATATTTGTTATGCGATCAAACATTAACATAGGCGGCAGAGGCAATTGTGCATTACCCGGCCCAAAAAGCTCTCCATGTCCGCAAGAAATGATTTCCTCATATGAATAGCTTGATTTTGGTGTAAAAGTCATGATTCCCTAAATCTCTTGTTACTTGATCTGTGTTTTATACGAATTTATGACTTCGCGGGCAAGGGAAGATTATCAGGAAAATAGAATAAAGACAGCTATCCAATAGTGCCGTTAATAAAATGCCACCCCGAAATCGACACAGACATATTTATAGCTTTCGGTCAATGCCGACATAGCCAAAGGCTTGGCAATCGCAGGCTCGATCTCAGGAATCTCGCCGCCAGCTGCAACGGCCAGCATTCTACCGGCAGATTTGGCACAACACACAGATTGCTCATAAGGGCCGCTTACACCGATGGCACGGAAAAGCCGCAGACACCAGGGCTCCATATCGCGCACAAGATCCACAGGCGCATTAATCGGCATATCATTGGCCGCCAGACCAAAACGCCAATCACTTCCCGCAGGAACGCCGTATCTTATGGCTTCCTGTGTCATGCTAAAAACAACATCGCCCAGCGTATCGGGCATATCGCATCCTCTGAACATAGAGCATAGCTCGGAGCCTGATACTGATATCGCCAGCCGACGTCCGGCAACACCGCTCAGAGCAGCGATACAGTCGCCAACCCTCCAGCCTTTTTTACCAACCTGGCATTCAATGGCAATATCACACAATTCTTGCGCAGCAATTTCAAAAGCCATTGCCTTATTCGCGCATTCCAAAATTAGACGAAATGTCTCGGCCCGTGGCACTCCCATCTCTTCCCAACCAATAATCACAGGCTGGAACACAGAGAGGATCAAATCATAAGCTTCAAAATGGCAATCCATCCAGTCTTCCAGAAACTCCCGCGCGGCCTGACGTCCTCTTTCCGTTTCCTGATCTATGATATGAGCAGGCGGCAAAGCATAAGGCGCTAAAATTCCTTGCGCAGGATGGCAGCCCAATAATTTTGCAAGATTACGAAAACCGGATTGCATAGCTACGTCAGGATCATCAAAAAGTAAAGAAAGCTCAACCAATACGCCAGCCATGTGCATGATAACCTTCATGCCATCGACACCACGATTATGATCAGCCGCAAGCTGAATCAAATTTGAGTAGAAATGGGCACCCATTTCCGGCTTATTAGTCAAAGCAAACATTTCGATTTTTCTCTAACCCAAGAATTCGGATTGATTAAAGTTAAGAGAAGTACAGGAGTGAATGTGTAACGAACGCTACGTCCATGATTCTAATCAAAATTTTCGTCCGCGTAAACACCCCAAATCATTTTTCTTTCAATCCATCCCGAAAATGTGGTGTTTTTTTCCAGTGTTTTAACGTAACACCAAGTTCCTTCGCATTCTTCGACGGCCAAAAGTACGAATGGTTTAAGATAAGCGACCTTATCAAGCCCGGATGCAATACCGCCCTTTACCCTTTTATAGAGCGGGACCATGCCTTCCTCTTCTGCCATCACGAGGGCTGTGCGATCACCTGACAATAACGCCTGATGAACCCAGCCTTCCTCGCCTTCATGGTCCCTTATCTTTCGCCATGTCTGATACTCCAGAATAATCTCGACCGGAAGGTCTTTGCGCTGGAGCACCCATTTAATTGGAAATTTCTGTGTTGGCCCGGCTCTGACATAGACTTTATCCTTTGCCAAAGATACAAAGCGCGGCAGCGGGTAGGATGTCGAACGGAAACGCTTTTCTTTTTGCGCCTGTGCATCCTGTGCCAAGGCCGTGTTTGGCACAGCCAGACACAAAGAAAGTAACAGACATATGTACAAAAAATATCCTTGGCGCTTCATACTGTATTTATGATAAAGAATGCGCCATGATGCAAGAACAAGTGAAAAAGAAACACCAGAAAAAGCAACAGATTATTCCTTTGTCCGTGGCGCCGATGATGGACTGGACGGATCGGCATTGCCGTTATTTTCATCGGCTGATTTCTCCGAATGTCTTGCTTTATACAGAAATGATCACAACAGGGGCCCTCATTCATGGTGATCGGGAACGTTTCCTGAGATTTCATGGCTGCGGGCCTGTCGCATTGCAACTTGGCGGAAGTGATCCGCAGGATTTGGCAGAATGCGCCAAAATGGGCGAAGATGCCGGCTATGACGAGATCAACCTGAATTGCGGCTGCCCGTCTGATCGCGTACAAAAGGGCAAGATCGGCGCGATTTTGATGGAAGAGCCCGAAACCGTTGCCCGCTGCATTGAAGCAATGATTGGGGCTGTTTCCATTCCAGTCACAATAAAATGCCGGATCGGGATTGATGATTATGACTCTTATGAATTTCTGGACAAGTTCGTGACATTAAATAAGGAAGCAGGCTGTGAGACTTTTATTATTCATGCCCGCAAAGCTTGGCTGAGCGGTCTAAGTCCGAAAGAAAACAGGAACGTTCCGCCCATAAATTATGAGCGCGTTAAGCAGATCAAGGAAAACCATCCGGAGCTTAATATCTCGGTTAATGGAGAGATCAAGACCATTGACGCCGTACAGGAACATCTGGAAATTTTCGACAGTGCCATGATCGGGCGCGAGGCTTACCAAAATCCGTATATTCTGGCCGAGGCCGAAAAAGAAATTTTTGGCAACAACAATGTGCTTTCCCGAGAAGAGATTGCTCTGGCCATGATCCCGTATATCGAGCAACAAATGAGGGATTACGAAACACCTGTGAAATCTATCACGCGTCACATGATCGGCCTGTTCCACGAACAACAAGGCGCTAAAAAATGGCGACAAGCCTTAAGCACCCTGCCCCATGAAGAAGGCGCGGATGCGAATGTAATTGAGGAGGCTTTAAGCTTTATCCGGTAGCTTCCCGCCGACCTGAAAACTCTCGCCGCAGCCGCAACGGGCGGTTTCATTGGGATTGATAAAGTCAAAGCGCGTATTACCAAGCTCGTCCGTAATATAGTCAATCGTTGTGCCAAAGAGCATCCAAGAATGGAGTTTAGGAATATAGATAGACGCCCCGTTTTCTTCGAAAAACTCATCTACTGAAAGGTCATCCCCCTCTTTCACATATTCCATTTCATAGCTATTGCCCGAACATCCAGTAGATTTGATCGTCAGGCGCACGCCCGGCGATCCTTCCGGTGCTTTCTCCATCAGGGCATTGATCTGCTTGGCTGCTTTTTCTGTGATTTTAATTGGTGTGTTCATGATGTTTTCCTAGCCTTCGTCATTACCCGAATTTGTGAAACAAATTCTAGGGTAATCCACTTTATCTGGATTGCCTTAGAATTTCAAAAAAAATTCAGGCAATGACGTATCTCTGTTTCATTCTATTCCTCTCATCCGTCACATAAACATATTAAGTTGCATCTTCGCGGTTTCCGCCATCATGGACGGATTCCACTGAGGTTCCCAGATAATCTCCACATCCACGCCGCCGACACCTTCAAGCGGTAGAATTGCGCCCTGCACCCAGCCCGGCATTTCCTGTGCCACCGGACAGGCCGGAGAGGTCAGGGACATTTTTACCGAAACATCCCGCACGCCGTTTTCTTCTTCCGCAATTTCGACCTTATAAATCAGGCCAAGCTCATAAATATTCACTGGAATTTCCGGATCATAAATCTCCTTGAGTGCAGCCTTAATCAGAGGCCACAAAGCATCCTCATCCGGCTTTTCTATAAAAGGAGGATCCGTTAAATGATCGTAATTTTCTTCAATCTGGGTTTTGACGTTTTCTTCAGCCATCACTATAACTCCACGTCATCACCTGAATTTGCTTTACAAATTCTAAGGTGATCCATAGATTCCCCTAGAATTGACTTCGCCAATTCGGGGAATGACAAAAATTGTTTATATTTGCCTTTTATCATCCAAATAAATCCTTCACTTTTTTAAGACCCGCAATCAGAGCCTCAATATCATCCTTATTACTATACAGTCCCAGCGAAGCCCGCACGGTTGCATCGGTTCCCAAAGTCTTCATCAAGGGCATACAGCAATGATGCCCTGTGCGCACCGCCACCCCGCATTGATCCAGCACCATACCGATATCGCTGCTATGGGCGCAATCCATTGTAAAGCTTATGATGCCTGCCTTTCGGGAGAGGTCTTTTACCCCATATACTTTTAAACCGTCAACCTTGGAGATTTCTTCTGTGGCGTATTCCAGAAGCGCCGCTTCATGGGTCGCAATTTTATCCATGCCGATGGCTTGCATATAATCAATCGCCGCGCCCAAGCCGATGACTTCAACAATTGCAGGCGTTCCGGCCTCGAATTTATAGGGCGCCTCGCGGTAAGTCGTGCCGTCAAAGCTCACACGTTCGATCATATCGCCGCCGCCTTGGTATGGCAGCATGGATTGCAGCAACTCATATTTCCCGTACAGAACCCCTATTCCGGTCGGGCCATAAAGCTTATGCCCTGTAAAGACGAAGAAATCTGCATCCATATCCGTGACATTGACTGCGCGATGCACTGCGCCTTGCGAGCCATCAATCAGGATTTTAATCTCGGGGTTAAAGCTGCGGCAGGTTTTGATGATCTCTCCAACCGGATTAATCGTTCCCAGAGCATTGGAAATTTCGACAACACCAACCAGTTTTGTTTTGTTTGAAAGAAGGTCTTTGAAGACATTGAGGTCAAGCGTACCTTTATCGGTCACGGGAATAACTTTGATAACGACACCGATTTGATCGCTCAATATTTGCCACGGCACGATATTGGCGTGATGCTCCATCTCGGTAATGATGATCTCGTCACCTTTTTGCAAATTTGTCCGCGCCCAGCTTTGCGCGACAAGATTGATCCCTTCGGTGGAATTGCGGGTAAAGATGATATTCTTTTCACTTGGTGCACCGATAAAGCGCGCAACCTTGCTCCGCACATCCTCGAAATCCTGCGTCAATTTCTGGGAGATCGCGTATAGCCCGCGATGGATATTGGAATAGCTCTGCTCCATGACTTGGCTCATGGCGTCAATGACGGCTTGCGGTTTTTGAGCACTTGCCCCGCTATCCAAGAACGCCAAGGGCTTGCCGTTCATTTGCGTTTGCAGAACAGGGAAGTCGGTTCGCCATGGTGATTGGAGGTTAGTCATTATATTTCCCTTTACTCCCCTCACCCTGCGCTAGCGCGCTTTCCCTCTCCCCACGGGGAGAGGGATTAAGGGAGAGGGGATTTTGCAATTCTCTCATAATTTTTTCCAGTACACCCTCGGTATTGTCCAGTACTTCGTTATTCCAGAATCGTAAAACCCTGTTACCTTTTCTTTCCAAAAACTCAGAGCGTTTTTGATCCGCATGACTATCATTATGTTGTCCGCCGTCAACTTCGATAATCAATTTCTGTTTAGGGCAATAAAAATCTACAATATAGGGCGGAATAGAATATTGTCTGCGAAACCTCACGCCTAATTGATTGCGCTTTAATTTTTGCCAGAGTTTGATTTCAGCATCTGTCATATTTTTGCGCAAAAAACGGGCACGTTTTGTATCGGATCTGGTTCTTCTTATCCCCTCACCCTGCGCTGGCGCGCTTTCCCTCTCCCATTGGGGAGAGGGATTAAGGGAGAGGGGAATATCTATGATAGTTGCTCTTTCAGCCATTTCTCTGCCTTTTCATGTATTTCCGCGCGTAAAGTTTCATCCTTGATTTTATCCACAACCTCATCCACAAAGGCCTTCATCAGGAGCATGCGAGCCTCAGCCTCACTCAAACCGCGGGAGCGCAGGTAAAAAAGCGGCTCTTCATCAAGCTGCCCTGTGGTTGCCCCGTGGGAGCATTTGACATCATCCGCGTAGATCTCAAGCTCGGGCTTCGTGTCCATCTCGCATTTGGGCGAGAGTAAAATCGTATTGGAAAGCTGATAGCCATCAGTTTTCTGCGCCCCTCTATGCACATGGACTTTGCCCTGAAACACACCGCGGGAGGCATCGTTCAGAATCGTGCGGTAGAACTGGTTTGATAAACATTGCTCCGCGACATGTTCCATAAGGATGGTCGTATCTCCGTGTTGAGTGCCGGAGAGTAAATTCACCCCGTTAAAGGAGCAATCAATATTCGTACCATTCAGCACAGCATGAATATCATGACGCGTCATCTTCCCGCCCAGATTTAGAGAAAAACTATTGAGGGTGCTATCGCGCTCCATCGTAACGTGCACCATATTTGTCTGCACAGCGTCAAGGCTGTCTTCCTGAATGCGGATATGATTAAGCCGCGCATTTGCGCCCAGCACAATTTCTGTTGCCATGTTCTTCCAATAAGCCCCTTGCCCTGTATGACGTTCAATGACGGTCGCCTGCTCGCCATCTTCAAGTATCATTTTTATACGCGGCTGCTGGTGTGAGTTTGGCACACCTTCCCACAAAATTTCCTCGATTTGTTCACCGGTTTTTCCACCATTTCTGTGGATAAAAACCTCTTGCGGTGCTTCGGGTGCAAGCTCAGCTAATTTCCCAAGTCCGCGCGCGAGGTTTGTATATTTCCATTCCTCGGTCTTGGATCTTGGAAGATTATCACTATCAAGAAGTCTTGTTGACATTAAGCGGCTTCCTCCTTGATAAATTCGGCGTAGCCTTTTTCTTCAAGTTCCAGTGCCAGTTCCGGCCCACCGGATTTCACAATTTTGCCAGCGGCCAGAACATGCACTACATCGGGCTTAATATAATCCAGTAAACGTTGGTAATGCGTGATAACAAGGAAAGAACGCTCCGGCGAGCGCAACGCATTCACGCCATCGGCCACAACCTTAAGCGCGTCAATATCAAGGCCGCTATCGGTTTCATCGAGCACACAGAATTTCGGCTCCAGCATCGCCATTTGCAGGACCTCGTTGCGCTTTTTCTCTCCGCCGGAAAAGCCGACATTGACGGCACGTTTCATCATATCTTCGGAAATGCCGAGTTCCTTGGTCTTGGTCTTGATGAGTTTCAGCATACCCAGCGCGTCCAGTTCGTCTTGTCCGCGCTGTTTGCGGATGGCATTGATCGAGGTTTTCAAGAAAGTGCTCATATTCACACCCGGAATTTCCACCGGATACTGAAAAGCAAGGAACAACCCGGCCGCGGCGCGCTGCTCCGGCTCAAGTTTCAGAAGGTCTTTCCCGTTCAGAGTTACAGAACCTTTTGTGACTTCATACTCCTCACGACCCGCCAGCACATAAGACAGGGTTGATTTCCCTGCCCCGTTCGGGCCCATAATCGCGTGAACCTCTCCGGCTGGGATATCAAGGCTCACCCCTTTAAGGATTTCCTTTGCTCCTTCATCCGTTTCGATGCTCGCGTGCAGGTTATTGATTTTTATCATGGTTTTAGTAACTCCAATTCGTCTTTTTCGACATTATCAATTAAAAAATCTGGTAGCGGCTTTTTTTCTCCGACTGTTTCTAGGACCGGCTGTTCAGCGCTCACAGCTGCTTGGCTGAAAGGTTTTTGCATCGCGAAATAAGACACAACCACCGCCAGAATAATCATAAAGATCATCAGGCTCATCGCTGCATAATGCAGCCCCTTCTCTTTCATTCCAATAGACGGGTTATCGTTACTATTACTCATCCAGCAGCCTTTCTATCTCTTTCGCAAGTTTATAATCTTTTTCTGTCACTGTATTGCCCGCATCATGAGTGGTCAGAATAAGCTCCACGCGGTTATATATATTCTTGATCTCGGCATGGTGGTTGTGCTTTTCCTGCAAAATTGCCACTTGCACCAAAAACCCGAAAGCATCCGTAAAGTCCTTGAATTTGAACTTCCCGTGCAAGGCGTTTCCTTCTTCGCTCCAGTGTTTTAATTCTGCCATCATATACCCTCCGATACACAGCAAACGTCATCACCCGAATTTGAGTAGCAAATTCTAGGGTGATCCAAAAACACCGATATGGATTGCCCTAGAATTGCCTTTGGCAATTCAGGCAATGACGGCATTATGTTATTTGCAAATATCATTTTTCTAAAACCCCTGCTCTTTCTTCTGCTTTTTGATTTTCTTACGCGCGCGGCTTGATACGTGATGCATCACAAGGCCCAGCATTATCATGCCAAATCCCGGACTGGCAATAAAATTCCCGATCGTCAGTCCTTGCTCCGCCGCCTCGTCGGACTTCAAAAAAAGGTAGAGCAATACCACCCCGATCAAAACCATCGTTCCGGCTATCAATCCCATAATGTTCCAGGTGAGTGAGTTCATTTATTTTATCTCCTATTGTCATCACCCGAATTTTTGAAAAAAATTCTAGGGTGATCCATGGATTGCCTTAGAATTGCCTTTGGCAATTCAGGCAATGACGGTATAGAAAAATTATTTACAAATATCTTCATATAAATCATCCCAATTTGGATTATCTTTTTCAATCAGTTTAATCTTGGCTTCACGCTTATATTTCTTGATCCGCTTTTCCCTTTTTATAGCATTTTCAATATCATCGAAATATTCATAATAGACTACATTCTTTACATTATATTTCTTTGTGAACCCTTCAATATTTTCGTTTTTGTGTTCATATATTCTCTTCACTAAATTCGATGTGACGCCCGTATATAATGTGCCGTTTCTTTGATTGGCCAAAATATAGACATAACCTCCTTCTTTCATTTTTATCTCCTATTGTCATCACCCGAATTTTTGAAAAAAATTCTAGGGCAATGACGGATTTTGTTATCCAACACTCCCTTCCAGAGATATTCCCACCAGTTTCTGAGCCTCGACGGCGAATTCCATGGGCAAATGCTGCATGACCTCGCGGGCAAAGCCATTAACGATCAGAGCGATGGCTTCTTCCTCGCTTAAGCCCCTTTGCATGCAATAGAAAAGCTGGTCCTCCGATATTTTCGAGGTTGTCGCTTCGTGCCCCAGACTTGCCGTGTTATTGCGGCACTCAACATAGGGCACAGTATGCGCGCCGCATTGATCTCCGATCAGCAAGCTATCACAAACGGTGAAATTCTTTGCACCATCGGCATTGGGTAAAACCTTCACAATCCCTCGATAGGTGTTATCACTGCGCCCTGCGCTAATCCCTTTGGAGATAATGCGGCTTTTTGTGTTCTTGCCGATATGGATCATCTTCGTGCCGGTATCGGCTTGCTGGCGGCCATTGGTGATCGCCACGGAATAAAACTCGCCTTGGGAGTTATCACCTTTCAGGACACAAGATGGGTATTTCCAAGTAATTGCACTGCCCGTTTCCACTTGCGTCCAGCTAATTTTGGAGTTCCGCCCTTCGCATAGACCGCGCTTAGTCACGAAATTATAAATCCCGCCCTTGCCCGTTTCCGGATCACCCGGATACCAGTTCTGAACGGTAGAATATTTGATCTCCGCATCCTCATGGGCGATGAGTTCCACAATCGCGGCGTGAAGTTGGTTTTCATCGCGCATTGGCGCGGTGCACCCCTCAAGGTAAGACACATAAGAGGCTTTTTCCGCAATAATCAATGTGCGCTCGAACTGCCCTGTATTCAGCTCATTAATCCGGAAATAGGTAGACAGCTCCATCGGGCAGCGCACCCCTTCGGGGATATAGACAAAACTCCCATCCGTAAAGACTGCCGAGTTCAAGCACGCATGTTTGTTATCCGAATATGGCACAACGCTACCCATATATTTTTTAACAAGATCGGGATGCTCGCGGATGGCATCGGAAATCGAGCAGAAAATCACGCCATGTTTTTTGAGCTCTTCCTTAAAAGTTGTCGCCACAGATACCGAGTCAAACACCACGTCCACAGCCACAGGGGTTGAGCGGTTTTTTACGCCCGCCAAGATTTCCTGCTCACGCAAGGGGATACCAAGTTTGGCATAGGTTTCCAATAATGCAGGATCAACATCATCCAGAGTCTCGGGCGCATTCTCAAGGGATTTCGGTGCGGCATAATAATACGCATCCTGATAATCAATCGGCGGAAAGTCTACTTTTGCCCAGTCAGGCTCCGGCATTTTCAGCCAGTGCTTATAGGCTTTCAGGCGGCGCTCCAGCATCCATTCCGGCTCTTTTTTCTTTTCGGAAATAAAGCGAATGATATCCTCGTTTAAGCCTTTGGGTGCTTTGTCGGATTCAATATCCGTGACAAAGCCCGCCGTATATTTGCCAGACATTTCTTCAACGGTTTTGATGGTTTCCTCAGTGGCAGCCATGCACATTTTCCTTTTCTGTTGGCAAGGGCTTCATGCAGCCCGTACCCGTCACCATGTCTTCTAACGTAATATCATGCAGCAAATTTGTAATCGCAAAATTCACAGAGGTCCAGCGCCCTCTTACACCGCAGCTGCTTAAAATGCCGCAGCCCGTTTCCTTCTCATCGGCACAGGATGTGATGCTAATCGGCCCGTCTATAGCCGTAATAATATCTTTCATTGTGATATCTTCGACTTGTCTGGCCAGCTTATATCCGCCGCTCATGCCGCGCGTGGAACTGACCAGCCTTTCACGCGCCAGAATTTTCAGGATTTTAGAAGCGGTCGGCTCCGGCAGAGATGTTTGTTCCGCGATTTGCCCTGCTGTCCGGCTTTGCTTTTCATTCGCTAGCGCAGAGAGTATGACTACCGCGTAATCCGCCATTTTTGAAATTTTCAACATGCTAATATCTCTTCCATCATTCCATGTCTCCTGTCGTCATCACCTGAATTTTCATCAGAAAATTCTAAGGTGATCCATTATTCTTTTCTGGATCCCCCTAGAATTTGCTTACACAAATTCGGGGGATGACGATTTAAAGCCCTAAACAGGACAAATTTCGTCCTGTTTTACGCCTTTTATGCAGAAAATCAATACTTAATTCGTCACTTCCGCAATGAGCGAGGCAAATATAAAGATAGTTTCATGGCTTACTTCGTA
>Ga0224501_10001494_pt1 | contig 18134 bp, 16 predicted proteins | sample SF_Oct11_sed_USG_4_FD_169105 | JGI IMG/M metagenome (GOLD analysis project Ga0224501, IMG submission 169105) | Sediment microbial communities from San Francisco Bay, California, United States - SF_Oct11_sed_USGS_8_1 | ecosystem: Environmental > Aquatic > Marine > Sediment | place: USA... | reverse complement strand
CAGCATGGTTTATATGATGCCCTGTATGATAGGATGTGAGTATACCGGTCTACAGGTATGTTACATATCGTCCCTCCGTGGCAAGGGCAACAGGCAAATGGTATGTCTATGTAAAGCGCAGGCCCTTAACCAGGTGAGCGGGATTTGCACGTCATGTGGCATATAGGCAGCTCGGATGAAAGGTTCGGCGCTAAATTTCACATCGACACCGATCAATTGGAACAGAATAGTGTACCCAAAGTGCAGTCATGAACAGAAACTTGTGATCAAACAAGAGGGAGGCTTTTGTCTAGCGGTGGATTAGTGATAAATGAAGTTATAATGATGATGACTTACAGTGATTATGCTTGCGCAGATTTCTCCCCTCACTTTTGAATCCTCTGGTAAAACTCAGCACATTCACAGCTGGCTGTACTGGCCATAATGTTTATTATTATTCTGCCCATTACTGATTAATACTGCACTGTGATTGGCTATTATGACAATGGCTACTCACAGAGTCAGTGATAGAATCTTCAGTGGGTACTGATGGTTTCAATCGGAATGAGTAGTTATATTACCTGAGGGCATAGGGTCTGTAAGAACTGATCAACAGGATGCCGATTGTTAGCCGAGTCTTTAGTCCTCTTATTGTGTATTATCTGTGTTAACAGATACCTATCTGTCTATTCAGTCACAAGGCAGGTCCCTAATATTGTTCTGTGTAATTGTTTCAATGGTCAAGTTTTATAAGACTGATTTATCTAGTATGTGATGGGTTAAGTGCAATTCCTTTATCTGTGGGGTTATCAACGCCCAATGTTTAAAAAATCAGGTATATTCACGACAGGAGCATTCGTTCAGTTTTGTCACTGAGTCAGCGGGTGTTCTATAAGAGTGGAGCTGACCCTGGGCATGGCCAGCTCTCACTACCAAAAATCCTGCCCAGGCAACAACTTCTTTAATTTCGGTCTTTATCGCACTGCGACCGACAGTGAATTATTATTATTATACCCGCAACAACCCTTACTATCAAATTCCTATACTTTAGTAAAGTGACTTGACTTGGTACCCATGCATTCAGTTGACCTCCCTAATGCGGCATGAATCAGGATAAACAATGGAGTCTCTGCTTGTGAAAGAGGAGCCAAGAAGGTATACAGAAGTGCCAGTGATTTTCAGTCCAATAATTATTGAAAAACGCTGCCCGAGTAAGTAGGTACCATGGCAGAGTGGATCTGGCTTGGGAAATAAGACTTTGTTCTGGTACTTACTCGGTCATAAGAAGCTGGACTTAGAACCAGACGGATGCCAGCAACAACAACTAAAGATATCAGAACCGTTACTTCGGTTCACTTTGGACAGAATGTTTATCGCCTCAGGCCTTCCACAATACATGGTCAGTTCAATTCCGGAGTTCAATTTTGGTTCGGATATGCAATGACCATCTGTATCTAAACACAGAGGGTTCTTTTTGAGTATTGATGCATCATCTAGTCCGGTTTATTCTGATCCAATGCCAAGGCACACACAGACAAGCAAAGCTGAATGAATGCAATCAAGCTGAGTGCTTTGCGCTAATAGCTTTTAATTTTAGTCAAACATAGACTATGGCATTATGTCATCTTCATTACATTAAGTAGTGTCTTGCTTTGATTACAACACGTCTTTTTCGCAAAGACTGCGTGCGGGATTCTATATCCGAATTGTATTTCTAGAATTGCTATGATGACAAAGTAAGCATAATCCACAAGTGGTGGGGTCATTTCTCACCAAACATCAATCATTATTCTTTGGTTTCGCGTGTGTATAGAAAACAACAAAAACTAAATCGATTTTTATAGTGTTATCAACATGCTATAATCAATGGGTAACTTGGAGCTAGAAATGACAAGAGATTAGCAGGTATCGGCGGATCACCCGAGAGGGCCTTGTGACCATCCAGTACGCAATGATGCAGCTCCAAATCATATCCGAGGCTAATACAGTAATGCCAACAAGAGTTATAAATTCTGCCTAAACTGTTAACAAATACGTTTTTGCCAAGCACCCTCAGAGTTAGTATCTTAATATCTAGGTTAGTGGTTATAAGCCGGTAGTTATACAATAGAATTTTGATGTGAATTATATTCGAATGAACTGATAATTGCTGGAACTAATAGACCAAAACCCATTAAATTTTCTGGTAATGTCTGGCTTACAACTTTTTTTACTTTACCAAATTGCCCAAATGTCTGATTTGGTTAGAGAAGAGAAAGAGGTTTATGACCAATACTGTATAAATTTGGAAGTAATTAATCGAAGATGTAGACAAAGAGGAGGCCAGCCAAAATTAGCGCGACTGAGAGAGAGAGCTCAGATAATGCATGGACAGTCTTCTCTTAAGGGCATCAGAGGGACACTTGCGCAACTCGATCATTTACAAAGAGTCAAATAAAAAAACCTATTAATTGACAATGCAATGACAATTTTTCTCAGATTTAAATTGTCCTTAAGGTCACTGGCCTAAAATTGTCGTCATTAGTGAGTGACCGTATAAACTCGTTTTAGAACTTTCAACTCACTCACTGCCATGAACTCAAACTAAATTTTCTTTGGTTGATTGCATATTTGTAAGGGGGTGCCACTCCACTCAGCTGTGGCCCTATACTAGCCTTTGGTCCTTCCAGACATGTGTACAAGGCAGTACATGTGATCAGCCAGGGATAATCCCTTGAAATACTCTGCCACGGTCAGGCATTGAACCGGAGCCACAAGAATGTCAGGCAGATTCTCCCACTGAACTACATCAACAAAATATTAATTGCAGCAAACTGCCGCCACCAGCAAAAAAAGAGAAACATTTGGGATCCCAAATTATAGCTCATATTAACTTTGTTGCATCACGCAACGGATGGAGCTCCAAACCAGCTGCATTGGCATCATATACGCGTAGATTCTTCGGAAAAAGCTACTTTACTCACCTAATGACTTATAGCCGGTACACGTATATAATACCTCCCGAGAACAAATCACAGCTTGTAAGTAACTCAGTATACTTACTAATGCCGATCCCAATCACTCGTACTGTCAGTGGATCAGTTTGCCGATAAGTGACTTTATGCTGCTCTTCAGCAGTGTATGCGGAGTGTGCCGACTTCAAAGAGATGAGAGCCTCTTCAGTTTGTATACACGATTCTATTGCCAGTCGGTCGATTGTGTAAACTCAGAAGGGCATAATAGCGTTTTCTAGTCACTCAGAATATTTGCCCTTCTGACATTGTTTTAATTGTGACTAGGAGATCATTGTATAACAGGCATTGTTTCTACTCTTTGTGACGCTCGTTTTGCCTATAGGCTATACGGGATTTGATACATAAATACAGACTACATGGCTGGTGTTAGTAAAGGATTAACCATTCAGGATTAGCACCGTTGACCTCTAACCGTAAACTTTTGTTACATCACTATGTTGTAAGTGTAAAGATGAATTTATTAAGAACAACATGAGACAAATATTGCATTTTGTAAACCGTACTGTCCACGACTAGCATTAAATACTTGGTACATACATAGAGTAGATGGCGAGATAACTGTATAGATATATTATTATAGACCTGAGGATTCTTAGTACAATCCTCACAGACCATAGACTGGTGATGCATGACTAGAATGTAATTGAGAGACTTGGCAATGGATGACCATTATGACACAGAACTCATCGAGCGAAATGATGCGGTAACAGTATTAGATAGCTAAGGAGCCTGAGGTTGCTGACTAACTGACCCGCTGCCGTGTTTGTCAGCGCAATGATCCAGTGGTTGAGCATCAGCTTTCTCAGCCTCCGTGTCTCTAACACCATCATAGTTTCCATTTAGCGATAACTCTACCATGAGATCCAGGATGGATGTACAGTTCGCTTCTGTCGAGTCCGATTTTTTGTTTAGTGTTTCGCACTTTTCTCTGTCAAAAGCTAGGAGAGAAAATGGCGCCTCTGCACTCTCTACTTCCTCACTGAGGACCTGCTGGTCAGATGTGCGGTCTCCTGCTTTGATCGGCGTGGAATGAGTACTGTCATCTTCACTGTTATCTGGTTGAGAATGTGAGCTGCTGGTATCCCCACTATCTGACGCGGCACGCGGGATCAATGCTCGCAGATTACTGCAGTCCAAGGCTAACTCCCTTCTCAGAATATCTATATGCCCTAGGGGAGAAAAAGTAAGGTTGATGGAGGATTAAATGGGGTAAAAATGTTCACAGATCTCTGGAAGTTTGGGGCATGTGTTTGACAGTCGAGGGGATAAAGATGAAAGTCAGCAAGCTTACTGGCCATGGAGTTATTTAACTCGGTAGATGCCTCGGCGGGAAACCCGAACAGGTAAATGAACCAGGAGAATTTGGAGTTGGGCCCCATGTTTTCGTCGCCCTATCCTTGAGTTAGCTAATGACGGCGACTGGACCTACCTCTACAGGGATCAATCTCCAGGTGGTGGAGCTTAGACTCCAGGTCAGTGATTCTACTCGCCAACAACCTACAACACAGGAAGTGCTGGTAAGACCTGGTCATTATTACCACACAGGGGTGATTGGCGACAAGCGATCTTCACACAAACTAGTTACAGTGAAACTTAGACAACTAATACCGCAGGGGACCATAAAAAGTTTTATTTATGAAAAGTTTGTGTTATGGGTTATGCTCTCCCTTTGCTTTAGCTGTTTAGCGAGTCCATTTAGTCCTAATGTATTCCATTTCCTGACTAATCATTTTAAAATTTGTGAGATTTTCTTCTCATGTGAAAAGAAAACAATGAAATTAGGCTTGTTACACAAGAGCGTAAATACACCCAGCCACAGAAAAGGTAATTTGATGGCACTGATCGAGGTTTATCAGTTCGAGTTATGACTAAAGGTTCGAGATGTGCCCAGCAAATTAGCATTACCCAGGCAGGGACCATGAAACTTGGTTTGAGTTAAGCGAGTTTTCGAGTTATCCGAGGTCGAGTTAACCGAATTTTAACTGTATCTGCAATGGTGATTACAGAGAGGGATGTCGTCCAAAGGACATCAAGCAGGTATAAAAAACGCAATGTCATTATATAGTGGATATGTATACAGATTTCTAGTCTATGTGGCCAATGTAAAAAAAAGACCCCCTGGTCTTGTTAAGTGATCCATGTAAAATAAAATTATCCTGTCCGGTCCTGTCCTGTCCTGTCCGGTCCTGTCCGGTCCTGTCCTGTCCTGTCCTGTCCTGTCCTGTCCGGTCCTGTCCTATCCTAATGTCATTATATAGTGGATATGTACAAAGATTTCTAGTCTATGTGGCCGATGGTTTTGCGTTTTGCTGTCATATTTATGATCTTATCATATAATCGGCGTACGCGGAGCTTGCCATACTGACTATATTGGAAAAAACCTACTTGTTACTTTTCCGCTGATGAGATAGTGCTAAATTTTTATCATTGATAGTCTCCAGTAAGGTGCATGCTAACGTCTTCAATTCTTCAACTACCTGCCCAAAACAAATCGCAAAATTACAATCTATCATTGACATAGACAACATCATGTGAGTCACTGAATCTGGGGAATCGGAAACATCTACAGGGAGTTGTCCTCTTTCACCAATAAAAAGTACCGAGATGACAACTCCAAATAGTTTTGCAGCTGTACGTACAAGGAAGTGAAGTGGCTTCATTATCCGTAACAAATAGAAGTCAAAGCAAAGTTTAATGCAGATTTTGATGTGCAGATGTTCTTAACAAACTCCAAAACTGTTAGGTAGTAAATAGAAACGACTGCATTCCAGTTGGTGCAGAACAGGAGTTACCTTCAAGTTTGGAGCTTGCCCCGTTGGGACTGAACCCAGAAGCCGTTTGATTTGTTTCTGAGAGACCATCAAGCCACCTAGCACCTGACTAGGCGTGTTTTTCAGAATTCCTGTCGGCTTCCTCTTCTGCAGAATGCTCTGGAAATAAAAGTAGCATCATGACACCCTAACGCCTGCCGGAGATGTCTGGCCGAGAACCAAAGCCAACACAAACAGGTGAGAGGTAACGGCAGGATGCAACACTGTGAAGAGAGGCTGAGACGGCAGTGACAGGGTGGAATATCTACAACCAGTCACATGACTGCTAACCGGCACCTCAACCGATTCTTACCATCCTGTGCTCAAAGTACTTCAAATAATAACAGAGTGTTTGATGGGAACAAATTTACTGCATTGTGATAGGCCGATCATTGGGTTAATAAAGCTGATACGGTACCTTGTATTTGGTAACTGTGGCAAGCGCCATAGAGTTCTCTTCCTCCATCTGTTTCACTCTTTGCTGGAGAAATCTGTAGAAAGATTACTTACTGTATGTGGGAAAGCTATTATATGACAGGGATAGAGATGATTCGTATCTCGCTGAATTGAATTGCCTGTAGCTAGGTAGCTAGAAAGTGGGTGAGCATCACGGCAAAAGAGGACCATTTCCTTTTGCTATGTATGACCTTTCTACTGTTATGGTAAAGCTGCCGAGACAGACATGTGTCTTTATACCAGCTATGGCTCAACATGGGCCACATGGCCGGGTCAGTATCACCACTCCACCCCATAGCTCACAATGGGATTTGAACCCAGGTGTCCAGCATTCTATCACTAACCTATCCCGTCATCTCAGCTCATTTTCTAATTCAAAGATGGCACCACTAATAATTGTTTCCAGGATGAGCCTCACGGAGAGGGTAATACTTGAGTGAGTTTGCCATCCTGAATCTGGTGAGTGATGGCTCTTTGAGACCTGAAGATAACGGCACATCGCTGAGCTTTCTCTTTAAGAGACCCGGTACGGTGGTACATACCTGTTTTCCATAGTGAGAGCATCTATATCGACTAGGTGTTTCTCATCACCTCTCAGTATATAGTTGAGCTCCTCATTCAGTCGGTTATATTTAGCTTTATAAGTGTCTCTCTCAGTGACCAACTCTTCTCTCTCATCAAATAACTGCTTCATATCCTGCTCCAATTGAGCGTACTATCAAATATAACAAATATATCCACACATCCATATATCGACCCGACTATCTAAACTGTGAACCTCAACCACCGAACACAAATATGCTAACATATGCACAGTGTAGATCGAAGACCCTACGCTTCATTCCATTTTTGGGCTGTCAATATAGAATTGGGAAGAGTGCTCTCTGAAGATAGGTATGCGCCAAGTATTATATACAACACTGCAAAATCATAGTCATATCCATATGATGCCATCACTGGGTGCCTTTCACTGACATGAATACAACTGACCTGATCTTTAGATTTCTCTAACTCTGCTACTAGTGTCTCCCTTTCATGTGCGGCAAAGTCCTTCCTTTGAGATTCAAATTCAGATGTTCCAAGTCTGTGCCTAGCAATCTTTTCTCTTAAAAGCTGCAAAATTACCCAGATCACCATATTGTAATACAATGTTTACCAGGTCAGAATTAGCTGCAAAACAAGAAAATATAAACTCCTAAACCTCAGTCACAGTCTCTAAATTGACTGACTTTCATACAACGGAAACATTTGGTTTTCTTGGAAAATGAAGAGGCATTGGGTGGTGATAATCACCTTGATGTCACCCTGAGCGTCCGCTAATTGCTGCTTCAAATCAGCCACCTCCTGCTCTTGTGCTGTTAGTGTTGGCGTTTCGGGAGGATTCAAGGTCATATTCTATAAAAAAATGACATTGTGTAGCTTGTCAAGTGCTTGAAGTGTTTCAGCATCAAAGTATGAAGTATATGGTGTGTCGGTGCTAAACTTACCAGCTTTCGTTTGACGATTTGATACTTGGTCCGTAATTGCTCAGCCATCAGCTGGTACTGGTCTCTTTGGCTGGTGCATTCAGACAGCTCGGAACTTAGAATCACCAATGCATCATTCTTACTTTCCAACTTCCGCCTTATTGCTTGGTACTAAGACACACATCAACTTTATAACATTAGAAGCAGCGCTTGGGCAATGAGACTAAAGAGAGGTAACGTTTTGTAACACTTAACAGTAATACTAACAGTATTACTATTACTTAGTGAAACTGGTCAGCTCAGTGACTTAATGATCTGATGGCTGACAGTGTCTCGCAATCTGTTTCTGAAGTCACTGACTAGTGACTACTGAGTAAATCACCAAATCAATGGTCAATCTCAATGGCTCACCCACTCCGGCGGTTGGCTGACTTAATGACAGTGATTGACTGTGAGTGAAGCGATGATTGCCTGACTCACTCAGTGATCTAAGACCAAGTAAACTAGTAAAGTAAACTCAAACGAAACTGCGAAGGCCTCAGTGTCCGTCAGTCACTCTCATCGACTTTTGTTTTGGTGCCACTCAGACTCACTCACCTCATTGCGCAGCAGTTCGTGACGCTGGACAAGTCCAATGGAATTGTCCTGTGCCATGATAACTGGAGAGCTAAGGACATCTATATATTATGTCCTCAAGCATTCAAGCCCGGCTCTTGCTCACCAGCTGCACAGAGTCATGATGATGCGCCACCTCAGCCCTGGTGGGCTCTAGTCAGTACTACACGATAGTTTCCTGTTAGTAAAATCGCGCGTGCGTACAACGAATTATACATATCATAGTGTATAGGCAGTGACAAACGTCGGAAGAGTGCTTTGTAATTTTGCAATACACACATCAACCCGTCTACAAACCACCACCCGCCGGTTCCTCAATAGCGTTGGCAATTTTCTTGCGATACGTCTGTTGGCAATGGCTTTAAACAGTTTCAATTTAACCACGCTCCTCTGCGCTTTTCTATGTGTGTCACTAACAAATGGTCTCTATTTCCACATTAAGGAGACAGAGAAAAAATGCTTTATCGAAGAAATTCCTGATCAAACTATGGTAACAGGTAAACAGCATGAATTATGGAAGCGGTGAGCTGGCCTCACAGTTCACAATCCATCACCACAGTCACGCCAGACCAGTAGACTGTGGAGTCATCAGATCACTCAGGCATTCACTGATTGATTCACTCAAGTCTCAACTCAGTCAATCCCTGATCACTCGGAGTCGGTCACAGTCACACCCACTGAAAGTGAGACTCGAACTGAATCTGAGTGAATCAATCGATGAATTGATTAAAAATTAAATGATTAAGTTACATTGATTTACAAGTTACACCTACGCCTACGGCCACGCACACACAGTTCCACTACTAAACTAACTTGTTACTCTACTGTTAGTAACTACTCTACTGAACTGAGCCTGGCTGTCATTAGTAAAACTAAACGTAAAACTCACTTTCTCAGTAAAAGAAACAAACACTAAAACACACTTACACTTACAGTTACACAGTTAAGTAGTGAGAAACTAGTATGTACCCCAGTACCTCCAAAAACATGTACCCCATACTCTCGAAACCAGGTACCCCAAGCTCGAACTCATGTACTCAGTACCTTAGATAACATGTACTTCCATCAGAGATTTGATAGAAAGTGGAATAACCCCAACGATGTTTAAAAATTAAGGTGAAGGCCTTGTCTTTTCAGTATAAAAATATGTAAATATTTTTAATTGTTTTCACTTTTATTGCCCAATAAACATATTTTAAGGCTGAAAAGTCAAGGATTTACCGTTAATTTTTAAACATTGGTGGGTTATTCTACTTTTTTCGGTCAAATCTCTGATGGAAGTGCATGTTTTTGAGCTTGGGAAGGGTACATAGTTTTGAAGCTACGGGTTACCTGGTTTCAGGAGTCTGGGGTACATGGTTTCGGAGGTACTCGGGAACAAGGTACGTAGTCTCTCACTAGCCACAGTTACACAATATCTAGACACAATATACTCGCTAGTCACGGACACAGTAGTACAGCTACTAGTAACTTACTAAGAAAGTTATTTAGGTAAGTAAGTTAACTAGGTAGTAAGTTAATAAGTGTAAATTGGAATAACCTTTGACACCGCCTGACACGATTCTGACCTGACTAGCCCCAGTCCACTGGATAGCGGTTGTAGCAGACAGCAGCTTACAGTTACACTGACCAGCAGTCTTCATGCTATTTATTTGAATAACTCAGGTCATTACAAAGTGGAAATGTATGATGAGCAGAAGCAGCAATATGTTCCCACACTGATTGGTCTCGGCATGCTGGTGGAGGTCAGAGACCCGGACGATAAGATGCTCCTCTCCAGGGTTTGTTAATTTCATTGTTAGCTGACACTGTGTATGGGTCGGATGGGTGAGCTGCTGCTCGTCTTCCCCTGAGGCTGATCTCTATTGTGCGTGTTAGCCGGCATGTTACACACCGTGGGGTAACAGATTTTGAATGGCAGAAACACACACGTGGATCAGTCTCTAGTGACTCAGTTTGGAGTGTCAGTGATATTTTGCGGATCAGTTGCTTGTTTTACCAGTAATTGTTGCTCTTTGTTCAGGACACTACAAACTTGAGGAATTTAACCATGATCTTCAGCAGTATCAGTTCCAGGAGCTCGGCTCCTTGGGTATGACTGTTACCGCGACTGATCCGCTTGGCAAAATTATTATAAACAGGGTAACCCGCTGTCCATCGTCTTAATCTCTGATTACTGCTGTAGGCATATCCTGCATAGTCATAACCATATTATATGTCTATGATTACCTCTCTGTGTCTGTTTGTCAATAGTCCTCTTTCAAGTCAATTTTCAATTTTGTCATATATGTGTAATCATTTTTGGCGTTTTTTTGTGTGTAACTAAAGATTGGATCGGATGAGAGAGGAGTCATGACTCTCAGCGCATCTAGCCAAAGATTACTGACTGTGATATTGCTCATAAATTACATGGTTATGCTTTCGCTGGGAAACTATTGTAAAACATGTGATTTTGCAGATGTATGCTTCAGAAGGCCAGTTTACCTTCACGTCACATACCGCTGGCGAACATCAGATCTGCCTGCACTCTAACTCCACTGCCTGGTTCGGTGGTGGTCAGCTGGTACGCTAAAAATCACTATGCGATTGATAAGAAATGGTTTACCATATGGATAACAGTGGCATAATGTTCATGATATTGCTGTTCAACAGGGGTTTGATTCTACTAGGGCCTTTGGTTGTATATGTAATTTTAACATTTTCTGTCAGTCACATTGATTTCCATTCACATATGGCTAGAGGTAGAAACATCTTAGCCACGAAAATCAGAAGTTCTTTCACGCCTGGGAAAGCTGTGAAAGCTAAGCCCCAAACTATGGGTAATGGGAGAACTTGATGTTTCAGGCCTAGCAGCTGATTTTGTGATTATTATTTACAGAGAGTTCATCTAGATATTAATGTGGGAGATCACGCAGTGGACTACGCTGATGTCGCCAGTAAGGAAAAGCTATCTGAGCTTGAGCTTAGGGTTCGTCAGCTCCTCGATCAAGTAGAACAGATACAAAAAGAGCAAAACTATCAACGGGTGGGTGAATCATTCACCTAACATAGTTAACAGCACTCAGCACTGTACACACATTTACATAAGACTGAATATGACCGTTATTGTGATCATCAGATAAAAGAAATGTTCCTCCCTAGGTTTTATTTCACCAGGCATTATTAGCTGTATACGGATGTATCTCTTTTGCAGTATCGGGAGGAGAGATTCAGACAGACTAGTGAGAGTACCAACCAGAGAGTACTCTACTGGTCTCTGGCCCAAACTGCTGTACTACTGCTCACTGGATTCTGGCAAATGAGACATCTCAAGGGCTTCTTTGAAGCCAAGAAACTCGTGTAAATTTTTCTTGTGAACACTATCCAATCAGCCATATTTTTGGTGATGTATAAAAGTATAATTATGTCTTCGAATAAAAATTAATAAAACTATTCCATCTCATTCTGAGATACCCACTGATAGCCACTAAAATCTAGAGTTTGGTTTTTGTTTACTAATTGGCAATGAACCAAAATGCCCCAAATGATGTCATCATAATTGATGATTCCGGCCTGGATTCTAAAGAACTATTGGTCATGGCTATGAGGATAGGAAGGTTAGTTTATTAGCCTCAGTCTATATAATAGTGCCATCATGTTGCCGCCTCGAATGCTGTTACGATTTCCAGTAACAGAAACAGTGAAGCGTTGATGGTATGCGTGTGATCTCTGATTACTCACTGATCTGTATCCTAGTTGGGTCTGATACTGCTGCCATAGTTATATGTAGCATTCTCAGCCAGTAGTTCTCATTGCTCCTTTCTTGTCAATTGTGTGGATTTAAATAAAATTCTTGCTTACAGAGGTTGGTGTGACCATAAAGAAGCTTGAACGCCCCCAAACACATCTTCCCAGACATCTTACCATTATCCCCTTCAATAACAGATACTAGAAGAACCCATGACTTGTTCCGCCCTCTACTTCTGCGTATCTCCATGACACGACAGCTGTCAGGAGTGGTGTAGAAATTAACCTACTGAGTTTAAGGCTCAGTGTTCCCCAGAGTGCGTCATCAGGAGACTTTCTGCTTGCACCCGCGTGCCCCTAGAGAAGGTAACTCTATGTGTGGGCTTCCTTTATTTAATGTCGGGATCCGAAACGGACGAGGCTGGTGCGAAAGACAAAACTTTTGCCCGAACTGGGAATCAAACCTGCGACTCCGGGTCCAAAGCCCAGTACACTATCAACTAGGCTATCACTTCACCCTATGAAGCTTGCACATTTCTTATGCGAGACATTACCTATATTGCCTATTAAGTTGGCACACTCGATCCTGGGGGTGGTCGAGTGGCTGGGGCGAGCAAAGCAATACCTTCCCTCCCCATCACCCGCTACATGCCGAAGAACCAAGTCACTTGGCTAACCTGGGCCGGCGCTGATTGGAGGAGCCAAAATTCAACATGGCTGCGCCCACACGATCTTTTTTCTTTATTGCTGAGTAAGCTCTCTCTGGACTCTTCACAAGTCAACAAGTCTCTTAGTTCCTGTTAATCGGTTCAAAGAATAGGAAGGAACGTGCCAACATGTGTTGGTGATGGGAGAAGGTAAGTTTGACTTTGAGTTGTCAATTGATTTGGAGCTGACAAATCATTGAATTCGTTGACGAATGACTTGACTGATTTGAAATTGATGATTGATCATTGAAATTTGAATCAATCAGATGAAGATTGAAATTGAATCAATCAATGATTGATTGAGCCATTTAATTTCAATCAACAACGATTGAATGAATGACTCAAATCTCAGTTTGCCGTCCAATCCAAGTTCACATCTAAGTTTGAATAAATGTGACCTGCAGCCAGCTTAGCTTATTCATCTGCCATAACTGATTAGCCATTAGTAATCATGGCTAAGCTAAACTGCTAACTTTTCAGCATAAATAATATTTTTACTGTTTCACTTTCAATACCCAGGTTATATTTGATACACTGTGTCTTATATTGAGTATTGAAAAGGAAAATACAAAAGTGGGTCTATTTGTCTCTCTCTCATGTTGTGTTATACTGAACAAGACAAACACTTCACCTTAATTTTTAAACATTGTTGGATTTATAACTTTTTTGGTCAAATTTCTAATGGAAATACATGATAATCTAAGGTACTGGGCACATGGTTTCGAGCTTGGGGTACATGGTACATGTTTTCAAGAGTATGGGGTACTACATGGTTTCGTGGGTATGTGGTACATAGTTTCTGACTACCCGGTCAACGCTGACTAGCCACTAGTTTTACTTCAGACATGGCCGTATATGAGACTATATACTATAGTAGCCACTAACCAGTCTAGGTTTTTTTTGCAGGATGATTGTGCTCCGCCTTGCTATTACTCCTGGCAACGATCTCATGAACCTTAAGTGAAAAGAAATGCTCCACGCACTGCATTTGAGAGAGAGTGGCTTATGCAAGCCACAGGAGGTTGAAGTCGTACAAGCGACCCAGAGAACTTACTCAGTGGATACATGCAAGCTGAGAGATTTCGTTAACTCACACCAAGGAGGTGTCAACTCACTAGACCTGGAAAAGATCGAAGGGCGATAGTGAGTTGGTTGATTGTAACACATTCTGCGAGATGTTTATAATGATCCCGCACATTATAGGCCATTTCTAGTCTTTACGCACAAAGGATAGTTTCCTTTTGGACAGAGCTTGGTTTATAACATGGTCTGTGGTATTCTGTAAAGATTGTTGTCAGGAGATTCATTTCTCATAACCCCTTCGGCCTTCTAAATTGAGACATCCTCTGGTTTGGGGTATCAGGATGCGTGTACCCAACCTTCAGGGAAATCAAACTATACTGGAATAGTTATAGCAGTTGTATTAATGAATTGTTTATCTGCAGTTTACTTCATATATCCCGTATGTCTGCAGTTTGCTAACTGGAGGAGGAAAAGGTGCTGTAATCGTTTATGACACCCGGAACACGAGTGGTATCCCTAAACATCAGTACGAGGCTGTGTGCACAGCTCATACTCTACACAAACATAAATACAGGTGCGGGAGTTATCTTCTACTGACTCTTCATGTGACTGCGTTATAACAGTGTAAGATTCATAATATGGGGTTGTTTTTATGTAAGATCATTGTCAAAGGATAGACTAAAGGTTCTCCGTGCTCATTGGGCATCTGCTGGCAGCTTTCTGGGCGTACCTGATGCACAAGTGTAAATTTTATTTTGCAGTGTAGAGACTGTGCAGTGGTATCCCTTTGATAATGGCCTGTTCACTACCAGCAGTTCAGATAAAGAACTTAAAATCTGGGACGCCAATCTGATGACGGTAAGCCAGTCGCTGACTCTTCCGGTCTTTTTTACCGATGTAGTTGAATAGTTGTAACATTACTCTACACGCCAAGCATGTATTAAATTTTGTGATACAGTAATAATCTCTTATATGTGATTGTACCAAAGGAAATGGATACACATTGGTGGAAATGGTAGAAATAAAAAAGGAAAAGGGCAACCTGGGCCAGTATGTGGCTAGAGTGGAGGCAACTCTGCATTTTCATTTTTATTTCATCAGCCATCGTCTGTCCGTGGTTGGACTTCCTCCTCACTGTCCACAGGTTGTGTGGTGTCATGGAGGGGAGATTGGGCCATTTTCTGCCACACTGGCTCAGGACCGGTTGGCAGAGTGTGATCAGTCGGAAAAAAATCCCTTGAAATACTCTTCTGTGGCTTGGAATTGAACCCGGGCCACGGGGAGGACAGACAGTGAGCTATCCCACTGAGCTATCGTGACTGACTCTGCATTTAATATCCAACAACTAACTGTGATAGATTTTTACGTTAGCTAATCCTCTGAAAAACCTCTGAGACTTGTGCCTGCCTTCTAAACAGACATGATACAATATAATGGTGTCTCCTGCAGCTAATCGACGACTGGACTGTAGTCTATTTTGTACAATGTTCTGATTACTATGACTCTGCTGCTCTTTAGATGCTCTCTAACTGATGCCACGTATTACATTTCAGCCCGCGGAAACTTATGAGTTTAATGGTATTGTGTACAGTCACCATATGTCGACATGTGCTACTGAACACAACCTTATCGCAGTTGGAACCAGCTCGTCACAAGCTAAACTAATAGACATGAGAACTGGTTCCAATATACAGATCCTGAAGGGGCACAATAAATCAGTCTATTGCGTCAAGTGGTCCCCTTGTCTACCATTTATACTCACAACTGGCAGGTTAGTTCTGAAGTATTATCCAGGGACAGATAATCTCTATATGTAGGGAGGAGTTGTGGCTTAGTGGCTTTGTTGGTAGCGCATTCGGCTTAGCAACAGGTGACCCGGGTTCGATTCCATGCTTTTGCATCACTTACTCTCTAGCTACTCTCTACTCTCTAGCTGGATTTAGATTGCATTGTTAAATATAGGAGGCGTACCAATGGAATACCGACTCTATGGGGCAAACCATGGGTTACCCTGAAAATAAACCATTACCCTAGTGATGATCCTATCTTATCTTATCAAATACTTGTATGTCTTATTTTACTATCAAACATCCATGCCGAATCTTTATGCAGGATAGACTGTTTGTTTTTATTACACATGGGGCAGTGATATCAAGGATATTGCTGTATGTCACTGTGTAGGACCTTGTTTCCATAATGGTTCACAGATTTGATAGGATTAGTGATTAGAAACATAGAGGAATGGATAACTCTATGATTGAATCGACTAAATGGTATGTTCAAGCAATCCCTAGGCCTAGTATTTTTATATTTCAGTTTGTAATGTTATGTTGGCTTGGTTATAGTCATGACGGGCGTATTTTATTCTGGGATGTAAGAATGGCTAGGGAACCGATGGTTTCTCTGGATCAGTATAACGGTAAGAAGTCTGCAGGCGCTGCCCACACTGGCTATGTCCTGTCTCTGGAGTTCCTAGAGAATGGTTATCACCTACTCAGCTATGGCTCTGATAACATGATACGCCTCTGGGATACATTCACAGGTACAAAACTGCAGTGGACTGGTCAAAATGTGTTTTGTCTGGAATAATAGAGCTCTACAGAGGAATTACTTTGAGGAACTGAATTTTATTGTCTTTTCATATATGGACTTCTAGATTAAGTTTATAAAATGGAGTCATCATTAGCTGAAGGATTAGTGGATCACCTGACAATAAGCATTTCTTACACGCGCGAGTCGAACAAAAAGCTTAGCACTTCGTGTAATCATCATATACCGCTCTACCATGAAAGAGCTGAACCTATCAAACTTATCTGTACCAGTTTAGTGAATTCATTCCGCATTCCGACGAGTATGCTGTGTACCTTTCTGTAGGTCAAAACCAGTTGGTAAATTATGGGAAAATCTGCAATGACCTGCTCAGATGTGTCAAGATCTGTGTCACCAGTGGCACCCATGACCCACTGGTGTTTATCCCAGAAGGTATGTTTAGCATGATTATTGATATGCGTATGTGGATCAGCAATCGCTAATTCCGAGGTGAAACATTCCGATTCCCCTCTGACGTCATAAATAAATGTAAACAACGCAGGAATTGCTACAACTATATTAGAGTTGCCTTTCCTTTTATTAAATTTCAACAACTCTGGTTTAGTATGCATCCAGCTTATGGAGTTATCTATCCTTTCCATAAAAGTTTCAGTGAGCCCAATAAAACTGTAGCGGTTTTGATGACATCGGAGCTCAATAAGACTGACCGCGGCATCAGCCTTGTAACTACGGACTGATATCCCAGCCCATGCTTATCAAAGATTTTGATGCAACCCTCCTCTTATAAATCCACTTTCATCTGCATCTCATGCACAGTGCAAAGTATAGTCAGCAAACATGACTTGAGAGAACTGAGAGATTACTTTGTGACTTTCATATTTACCTTTGTACATGTAGCACTCATCTAACGGTATTTCATTATTTCTAGGCGAGCTTGTGAAATCCTTCTCTGTTTTCACCGGTGAACATATCAAGACTCTCTCCGGACATTTTCGCCAAGTAAATTGCTGTCACTATAATCCCTTCACACAGGAGGTAAGAAATAAGCACGCAACGCTTTTTACTATTCACAAACTGATAACATAAGCTGATAAACACTCTGTGATTACCGCAGAATGGCTCACCAGTGAAGCTTTTTTAGGTTTATACAGGTTCGAATGACAGAAACCTGCTGATATGGACGCCTGATGCCTTAGTGGAGAGTAGATATTTGGAATTTTTAGATGAAAGTCGTGCTCAGTTGTCGTCTCAGATGAATGATTCACATGCTGCTGACATTTCTTCCACCTCACAGAATGGCAATACGCTATCTAGTGTCATCGCTGACACATGGAGTGATGATGAGGATTAGTATAAATAAGATACGGCTTGCAAATAGCAATCACTACAAAATAATCTTCATTTAATTGTTAATATTTTTGTGTACTTTTATAATACATTGAAAGATAGGTGCTAAATCCTGCATAGATGCTGTTCCTCCTACAGATCCAATTGTGTGATCATCACATATGTAGGAGAGTACCTGCCTATACCTGTACCCATACCTGTCATACCAGCGACATATTTTATGTCACTGGACAGACCCTTTCGCCGTAGTATAAGGGGCCACCCAGATGATCATGTCTCGATTGAAGCTGAGATGAAAGTAAGTCTGCAAGTATCAGCAGATGACAAGTGGCTTGACAGCTTCACAACGTATACGACAATTACATCGCATTCCCCCCCTCCTCCCCCAACATGCATTAAAAGGGAAAATTCTGTCACCTGACATGTTTTCAAACCACAGAA
>Ga0224501_10001493_pt1 | contig 18145 bp, 15 predicted proteins | sample SF_Oct11_sed_USG_4_FD_169105 | JGI IMG/M metagenome (GOLD analysis project Ga0224501, IMG submission 169105) | Sediment microbial communities from San Francisco Bay, California, United States - SF_Oct11_sed_USGS_8_1 | ecosystem: Environmental > Aquatic > Marine > Sediment | place: USA... | reverse complement strand
ACTTCAAGCGACCTATCCATAAGATAAGGCAAATGGGAAATGTCACATTTGTGACAGAAAACAATGAGTCCGATTCATATTTTTCTCACTCCCATGCAATTTGCAATGGGTTGTTCCCCCCCCCCCGCAAATGCGAACGGTCCGGGCGGAAACCTCCAATACAAGTGTTCGGTCAGCACAATGTTGGAACTGGTGGCAGGGAAACGGACAATGCAACAATTACTCAGAGTTCTGAAAAAGCCTCATGCCAATGTGGCTGCCTGCTAGTATGTACCATACCGGGACTCTGTTTCGAGTTACCCATCTGTAACTGTTCATTTGGAGGCATATATTGCATTACATGGATGGCATAACAAAACCACTGGCTTATTTTCGGAATGCCATAGTTCACCCCCATAAAATTGGTATTCTATGTAGGCCTCTTTTATTATTCTAATCTGATGAGGGAGAAAGCACAGCGTAACCCACAAATGTGGAATCGCACCGGGTCCAAAGTCGAATCTGCTACCCACTGAGCTACCGTTTCTCATTACTACGGAGCTATACACTACTCTCAGCACTTACCCTGGGTAGCTGTGGCGAATGAGAATCCGGCAAGTAATAGTGCCAAGATAGCGGAGTTGGCAAACATGAGCACTTTGCCATATTTAAATATAATGAGCAGCAAGACAATACTCGGTGTTATTAGGAGGAGGCTAGTAGTGTACCAAGCAAGCCAATGCACTCCATTACTCAGTCCCATTATTTTCATCTGTTCTTTTAGCCTCTCCTGCAACAGAAATGACAAAACCAGTGTAAACAAACCAGTAGAAACCCGAATGTGCAAAATGGCCATTTACGATGCAGTTGGATAGCTTAAGAATCAATTTTGAATTTAATCACAGGTATAGAAGCTTCCCTGTCATAGTGCAGCAATAAGGTTAGATGATTGTGTTTTCACCAGTTACGGCTCAGCGCGGAGCACCACGAGTGGGTCAGTATCCGTGTTCCACCTCATATTGATGTTGTCTTTGTTTTGAGCTATGATTAGGATGTGAGGACCTCATACTCACAATGGGAGCCAGCCATGACCCCAGCGCTCAACCACTGACCTATTCGACTAACTAGCAATGAATCAGTTGGGTTGTATCTTACCTGTTTCTCATATACAATACTTTTGACGAGCAGGGCTACAGAGAATATCCATGAGAGAACCATGAAGAGCGGCATGCTACGAGCCAGATTACTAGTAAACGAATCCTGTGTGTAGCAGGGAAATGGGAACTGCTGTAGGTATATGCCAACCTATAACAAGGACAATTGGAAGCTTCGAAAGATATTTACCATGCTACAAACCCAAACTAAGTTCATAAATATTGTACAATATAACTTGGACTGGCCCTTTAAGTAACTAAGCTCGGATGCCCTTCCAGTCACCACGATTAATCTTTCAAAGATTTGGCTGACGGTGTTGAAACGCTGAGTGACTCAGTAGGGCAAATTTTGTACACCAACTTTTCTATTTTTGAGACACAAAATTACTTTTACCACTAAGCCATGCCCTCAGTGCTTCACTCCACACTCGCTCACCTCTTCTGGGTCTCGGAGGCCTGAATTGGGTGCGGTCATTTCCGTGATGTAAGCATGCTCAATCATGTCCTGGATGTATGCGAAGCCGTACGTGATGTATTTAGTATCCCATGGGGGTCTGTATCTGGCTCCGGGGTTCCAGTATTTATCTTCGATACGATCGGTATCATCCACCTGCAATATGAAGAATCGAACCATTTTAGAGGGTCAACAACTCCAATTTAGCAGGCATCCAATTTATGGGGTTGTCTACCTTTACCCACAAACTTTATAGCATAGCTTTTTGATAGCTTAAAAACTCAATGAGATTTTCACAGGCTCGACCTGGTACTGCGGAAGGAATGCGATTCATATATTCATATCAATAGTGAAACCTTATCTGGATGCCCATCTATGAAATCTATCTAAAAATGTTTTTTTGAACACAGCTTGAATAACAGAGATCAACACTGAACCTCAGGCTCCGGCATTCCTGACCGCCCCACATAGTGCATACCTTATCGGTGTTCATGCGGATCTTATAGGTGAGATGAGAGGGATACTCCCCTGACTCCAGACCTTTCACAGAGTCATTAAACACTATGGCTGCCCAGTATTTGTTGTCCTTGATCAGTATGTCGCTGCGATTCTCAACATCAAACTCTGTCTCAAATGGCTCGAACTTATCCAACTCCACACAGTCAAGGTAGCTGAAAATGCATTAGAACCTTCTATTCGGCCTAAACTAACACAAACAAGTTAGATGACAGTACATGTATGTATACCAGGGCACCCGACTAAAAGTTGGAATAGGTATGTTTGTACCCGAGAAAAACACCGACATGACAGAGGGCTACATGCCTTATCAGTACAGAACACTTAGCTAAATTGTTCTTTTTGTTGTCAATGCTGGTATGACTGGTAACTGCATGGGAGTCACAGCCCTCTGACATGGAATACCACCAAGGAGTCACTTCTCTCTCTTCCGACTAAAGTTGCGTAAACATCTAGGGCCACCTTTTCCTTCCCTACCCAGACATCAATGTGACACATTATTTTTACACTATGAGATATTTTATACAGGCTCACAGTGCTGAAGCTTTGGGAGGACACAGTGGGACAGAGTCTCAATGTATATTTGGCCATGAGGGAGCTGGGTGATCAGTCTCCCCACCCACTACAGCGTCCCATCAGCGGTCTTCCAAAGTTCGATTTTCGCAAGTGTGTAACACGGCTCGATGCGTTGCAGCCCTTACTGACTAACTAATCTATATACAGACCACTACCTCAAAATTTACACTTCCACTACAGCAGGTTCCGCCCCTATTCTGCATCGCTTACTTGTATACTGTTTCTGTCATGTTGCCCAGGGTGTCTATAGCTTCATAGATCTCCCCTCCTTTCCGCAGTGAAATCACTAACTCCTGTAGCTGCTCTATCACCTGGCTGATGTTAACATTAGATGTGTTGAAACCGTCCAGGCCGGGTATATTCTCAGAGCCAATATTGAGCATCCTCTGCAAAAAATCATCACCGCTGATAGTCCCTGGACCGCCAACTCCTACAAAGTAGAATGTTCCGAATTACTTTTTGAAGCATTCAAAGCAAAACCGGTTTGTCCAAACCGGTTCGAACCATGGAAACTCAGTGACAAAAGTTTACCAAACAAACACATATAAAGTGACTGACACTCGTAGCTGTACTAACTAGGAGACAGCCACGGCGATTATGAATCCAGATACCCAACTTGCACAGGGGGCAGAGGGATACCTTTGCAAAGAGGTTTTCGAAGTAAGAATTTGCCAGTACGCAGTACACAGGTCATGGTCAAAGTTTTAATCTATGAACTCTACGCAGATGTGTGTGGAGTGAGAGCAGTCTGTCACATGAGTCCAAAATCCGTTCAGCAGGCAAATCTGTGCAGAGTCTCGTTTGGTGAGTTTCATCATTAGGGTTGTTAAATTGCATGACCAACCTTGCTCAGTCAAGTTTAACAGTCTCTCTTCCAAGCTCAACTCATCAGCAATGCGTAACAGCTGAGCCTCCCAAGCTTTGTAGTTAGTCCTGATATCATTAGCGGCTGCCTTTATCTCGGCGAGTACCTAAAGAATTAATGACATCATTATCGCATTACTAGTCTCATAACCTTGGCAGTCATCGAGGGATCCAGAGGGCAGATGAACCTGTATTGCCTCATCTTTCTCAAACCGATTCTTACACTGTGACTGTGAGAACCTATTGGTGCCTAACTCCCACATGTTTTGGGTTAGGTTTTCGGGGAGGAGCTCGCAAACACAAGGGGAGCTGGTCATGCTACTGAGCCCAGCGCACTACCACTGAGCTATCCTGCTTGTCTTTGTTTAATCACCAAAGAACTGTGAGACACAGCCAGCATTATCCAGGTTATTTCAGATGATAACTCCATGCTCGGGGAAATCTTCACCAGATTCCACCTACACACCATACCTAAGAACAACCTGATCGAGATGTAGCAAGAGTAACACTAAAGGGCCTGCCATACGATGGCGATTTTGCGATTTTGCAATAAGATCATCGCAATTCGTGGCACATGCCACACATAGGATGCAGCTCTGCGAACTCAGGAAAGGATTCCCAGGTCACGTGACAGGCATACTTTGTCTAGCCAATGCGAGTGCTTTGATTGTACCAGCGCGGTCCGGCTTCCAGTTGAGTTGTCATAGAAAAACCAAAACTTCCTAGTCGTGATCTTTTGCTACGATATGCCCAGTAAAAGAAAAGTACTCGCCGTTCTTCTATCAAAGGAGAAGCAGGCCCCTCTGTCCAACAAAAAGCGCTATTGGGTTCACCCCATCAATAAACGCCGTGTTACCCACGGCATTTACCACCACCTCATTCAGGAACTGAGACTGAACGAAGAAAAACATCGATCAAATTTGCGAATGTCAAGTTGATCTTTCGATCATTTGCTGGGACTGATCACTCCGTTGATAAAAAAAAAGTGAGACACTGTGATGAGGGCATCAGTGGAGCCCAACCTCAACCTGGCAGTAACACTTCATCACTTAGCCGAAGCTCCAACCTGTCACTATGTTGGAAGTCATTCATTAGTACAGTTAACACTTACAAAGAATGTATAGTTGGCTCGCTGTATTGTCTGATTAGTGACATAGGTTATCGGCGAGTATGGAATCTTGCCAAACAGGATCGGCTCAAGCTGTCTAAAGACAAATTCACCATAATCTCCTGCTCCATATTTGAGTGAGTGAAACACATTTCCACAACGATGTCTCTTTTCCCATTCTGAAGAATTCTTATGATGGTACTCCCTACAAAAAGTATCATTACATTTTCATCCACAGTTGGGTACAGACTTCGACAGTGAAAGAATCTGATTGGATAACTCATTAATATCACCGATAATGGGATAGCTCAATGGCTAGAACTTTCGACCCGAAAAGTCTGGAATTAAGTTTTTGCCATGTCGAGTACCAATAGTGAGCATGAGCTTCTCACATATTCCTAGCTCCTACCGCTCCAACAAGCCTCAAGCTTAGGAGGTCCACTAAATAGGACAGCCAGGTGCTCGAGTAGGAAAATAAAAGAACACTGGGAATCATATAAGTCCCGTCAGATTTGACACTTTACTCTGTGGTTTGGCAGTGGGTGAACATGAAGCAATGATCATCTTTGACCAGACTTTTCAACAAACTCACGGCTCTTCAGTAGTAGTGAACGGTGATGGTGCCGCCGTTGTTGTCGTAAAGTTATCTCCCTCGGGGATGGGAACAATGATTGGGATGACATCTGGGCCGTAGCCACATATCGCGCTCATTAAACTTTGAGAACTGATATTCTTCAAGTCTGCCTGAATTTTCTACAAACACATAAGATCAGATAAAATTATGTTGTTTCACAATACATGGATGGAATCAATACACCTATGGGTTTTGTAGTATGGTCCATGATTCGCCTTAGTCGGTACTCTAAAGGTGCCTTTTCACTCCATCGGGTGTCCGATCGGCCTCGGACCGGACGCTCAAGACGGACGTCTGACCACCTAGAAATGGAGTGAAAAAGCCTTGTCCGATCGGATTTGGATGCTCTCTCGAACGCCCGAGCATCTGTCTCCCAGAGACGAAACGAATCTGATCTGCTTCGGACGTCCAACTCATCAACCAATCAAATTGTCTTTAGCAAATTACCTAGCAACGTTCGCTCATTTCCGATCTCGAACTAGGATCGTTGGAAAGGGAAATTTGTTCGAGTTCGCAACAATATTCACTCGAATAACAGCACGAAGTGGCACTGAGAATAGACTACAGGTAGCTTGCGTGAAGGAGTTAAGTAGCGGACTGGTTTTCTTTTGCAATTATGAGCAAAGAAATGGTTACCGTTTCCGAAAAACAGGCTCGGTACCATTGATTGGCTCTAATGTGATTCAGGATCGCGCATCAGACGAACCCATGTGAAGTGAAAGGGGGTCCTCGGATCCAAGGTCCGACACCAAATGAGACGCAAGCTGCACCCAGTCCGAGGCAGACCGGACGCCCAATCACCTATATCAATATCGGGAAGCCTTCGATTGGTTGTGACATTAAAATTCAAGACGAAAACAGTATGTTGTCTCTTGTTTCGTTCATATGCCAACATTTACTCGACATTGCACAGAAAAACTGCTACAAACAAAAGAATGCTTTGCGTTAATTGCTCACCTTGACAGCGGGTAGATTAGCCAGTTCATACACCACCTCTATAGCCTCGACGATCTCACCAGGGTCTATCGTATCAGGGAAATATAACTCCTCCAAGGCTGTCATATTGATATGTTCCACTACAAGTTAGAAGCCAAACAAATATTATGTAGTGATCGTAAAATATAAATGATGCGATTGAATGTGGCCTAAATTAAACGGCTGTGAATCCATGAATACTGGTCTTGTAACAAATTATCAGTTGGTAGAATAATAATAAAAAAAAGAAGAAAATTGTTCTCATGGGAAACTTTTTGATTAATGAGGGTGCAATCCCTAGACAAAAAGAGATAATACAAAATCTGGCATCTTGAGATCCTACAATTCTAAGTCGCTGTAAAGAAAACCCCTACATGGCTTATACTTTTATGCGATTATTTGTCGACGAACCCCTTCATTGACAATCAACTATAATTCCTTTGTCGACTACAACAGCGTAAATGGGGCGCAAAATGACGATTGAACATCAAGTTTTCGAGCAGATGTCTCAAACATCACTTGGGTATCAACCAACTACCTAAAGTTTGCATAGTTCAAGGGGTTATGACACGGCCGATTGTCGACTTACTTTCGGAGTTGTGTTCCCCATTTGTAAAGGGAGGCAACTCCGCATTCACTGCAGCGATAGCGAGTGGTCTTTCTCCACAAACCGAATATCGGTCACTCGAATAACTACGGCCCAAATGGCCTAAATAGAAATAAAATGGGATCTAATCACTAAAACTTAGTAACCTAGTGATCTTCACCCCCTTATAACATCGAGAACAACTTGAATTTGAACGTCAGATTGGAGAAAACTTAACTTATAGGAAGTGCTTTGCCGGTTTTCCCCGCCCCTAAATAGAGGCCGTTGCATTCGGGCCTCTAAAATTGCACAATAATGGCAGTAACGCTCGTTGACAGAGGGAAAAAACTGCGTTCTGAAACCCTATTTCTATATTTTTGTTGCACAGTTTCTCTATTTAGACTTGTGTAACTACAAGTCCAGTATGCACATTCAAACGCATTTGTCAAACGTCGGCGCGTAAGCCAAGACATGAATGCAAACACCAACAGTTCTGTGTTAATTTCCTATCTCGGGGTCAATTCTGGTGCGTCGACGGTCTAAAAAGTACGTCGTTGAGGGCTGTAAGTATGCGCATTGGATAGGGCTATATCCAAGCTTTCATTTGAACTGGGTATTGGGCCCTTTGTTCATGGTAGGCTTCAGAATCTACAAACGAGTGAAGTCACTTTTGCCCATGTCATAGCCCCTTTAAGAAATGAGCGCGCGATCGAATCTCGGTAATCACTAAACACAGAAAAATATTGCATTAAAATCTGCATTGACCACAAGTCAATCCGTACGCAGCCAGACATTTTTCATTGGTCACATATTCATTGAGATGATTGGTCCATCAATTAAACTGAGTAAGTAAGAGACGGTATAGGACAGGTTTCATCCGCTGATAGACTCCATCAGTCTGAATATACTGATACTGACCTATAGTTTCTAGAATAATCCTCAGGTCACTGGTTGTGAGATTACACAGCACAGGCTGTACTTCTGCTTCAACCTACACATCAAAATTAGTTAGTCAGCCAATTAATTAGTCAATTAATTAATTAATTGACTGGATGATTGATTGATCAATCGATCAATTAAATCAAATCGATCGGAGAAAACAGAGAAACACTCAGTACAGTGATCAAATGAACAATTTTTGGGGTGTCGTTTATTACACACCATTTGTGGGGTTGATGGGAAGGATACGAGCAAATGTTGGGTGTTTGTTCCTGTAGCATCCCATTAAACCCGATCAATCAGCCAATATCAGCTTCAGTTACATCAGTAATCAGTCCTTTTACTCACTATTCTCTCTCATTTTAGTAATTTCAATAAAAATCAAATCAAAAGATAGACCGGTGTGATTCCGCATTATTTTTTAAATTGGGGGATTACTGCAATCATAGATTGTACCTCGGGTGAACCGTAGACCAACACCTCTGTGCTGTTATTACAGAGAACTTCCATAGGGTCAGTCTGATTGAGTACTAAGACTAACTCTTGCTGGACTTCATACCTGCAACATGCATTCAGCAAGTTAATGGGAGACAGGACATGCGGTGTCTCGGGCAAGCTAGCATTCATTGTGCATCACCCTGCCGCTTATCCGATGCGTCGGCAACGTGATGTACTGCTCGACCATACACATTGGAGTTTTCTGCTCGGTCAAACAGCTGCTCAGTGTAGGAGACAACTCGGGGCAAAGTATGGGATTAGGTACAAAATAACCTTTGCTTTACATTAACTTCAAAATGTTATGACGTTATCTACACTTACATGTTGCATAAAGTGGAGTTTGAGAGAAGCAAATTTTCATCACAAAGAGTCTTCAGTGCTGTCTCCATCTCTGATTGTGTTGGTGATGTCACAACCTCATAGAGCATGCATGTTGTCAGATTGCTGTATCTCTCCTATAAAATCAAAAAAAATTCCTAGTACTTCAAGCTCCATTTTGTATCAAATCATTTTTGTAGTCGTTTTTACAGTTGTGCAACATCACTTTACCGAAAATGACATTGATGTTGCAAATTACATTACATTGATAACCATATGCTCACACAGCTGATCTCAAAATAAAACAAATAACAGAATTAAAAGTTAGCAAGATGGGCTATGTGGAAATGATAATTGACTGCGGTGACAACCGGCAACCGCTGATATGAAAATATAGATCGGCAATAGGTCTGCAGTTATAAGGCTTATAAGGCTTATAAGCCTTATAAGGCTTATGAGGCTTATAAGGCAGTTTCATTGACTTCTTACACAAAATGGAACAGTTTCATTGGACTTAAATTTTGTGGAAAAGGTAAACGATTCCGTATTTTAGATGTGAACACCCTTCAAACCTTTCAGAGTTGTTTGCCCTCTAGAACGAAGAAAAGACAACTCCTACATAATTGTAGCGATTCCTGTGTAGTCTACACCTATCTATGACAGAAAGGGCATTACAATAATAACATGCAGAAAAAGCGATAGAGGAAATTGAGAGGATATATGTTCACCTGACTGCAGAGCGTTCTCAGCACAGTGGCACGGTCAGTGGTACTCGTGTTGAGTAACTCAGCCAATAGGCAGATTGAACTATTCTTATTTATTGCTTCCTCACAGAATGATATTAGGTTTTTCTACAATCAAACAGTCACTCTACTGAATCAAACAACACAGTGCTCCGCAAACTTCACCAATATCACTGACCTTAACAATATAGAGCTAGGATGGTACTGATTCGATACAAGAACTCCATTTGAGGGCGGTGGGGAAAACTATACCAATCATTGCTCGGTCTCAGTGGCCATGTTCCCAGTCTGCCGCCCTTGCCGCCCCATGGCAAATGCACAGCAGACGGTTCTGAAGATGTGCGTTGCCGCCCCGAACAACACATACATGACCAATAGGGCAAGGATGGTCCTGAGAGTTATCCAGTCACAAAGACGGTATGCTGTGATGAACACTACACCAATCATCTGGCTCGGTCAGGTGGCAGTGTTCTAATTTTGTGTGAAAATAGCATGACACTGACTTGAAATAACTAGTCCAGCTTTACGCATTTAACAGTGACCAAACTGCACTTGGAGATTTGCCATTGTGTATAGTGATCAATCACTGGGCTTCCATGGGTCAAACTGAGCCGAATCTGGAGTACTGAGTGAGAGCCTAACCAAGTGTGATCAGTTTCCATGCTTCAATGCAGTCCTGGTAGGAGTTGTCTTCTATTTATAAGGTATAAAATTCCTGCTAAATACTGTTTGCTCCAACTTCACACGGTTAGTAATGCTATCAATAAATGTAGAAATTTCATTGTCCGAAAAGTTAAAAACGATCTTTGTTGCGAAACTCAGGGCCTATGAAGCACAACACATTTTCCATCTGTAAAACCAAAATATCTCTTCAAATGGCGCAAACCGGGCATTTCCGTGCCGGCGAGCTCAAATGAGAGCAGACAACTCTTGTCCCCATGGCTCGCACCAAGTCCAGTCCGACCAAAGAAAACCTGCGCTGGTAATGAAATATGGATTGTCAAGTACTCACTGTAAAGGCTGTATTTCGGTCTAGCATCTCCTGAAGCGCCGTTGGGTTAACCAATTCTTTCACAGGATCAGGCAGATCTGGTAATCCCAGACTGTCCAGAAAGTCGGACAGGTCGCTTTGACCAGCTACCATTAGAAAAGAATAGGTTTTTATTTAAAATAACATCACTACGTTGGCGAATTGGTGCCAAGCATTCATAGAAAATACTATAAATGGGGGTAGGCAAACTTAATAGCTATGATAGGAGTGGAATCACTAATTTACTTGGAAAGAGAGTACAAATGGGTTCATTAATGTCCGGAATAGCTCAGGACTGGAACGCTTGGCTAAATATCATCAGATGCTGATGTTTGGGAGCTCCTCACATAATTACCCAGCTTCTTCCACCCGCACTAAATAGGATGGTTAGCGTTTTTTTCTCAATGACATCTTTGTCATTACAATGACGCTGAGGGGTTAAATACATAGGCACTTGATTGTTCGCCAGTTACGGCTTAGGATGCGCCATCTCATAGTGAGGCTTGTTTTGTTTTGAACCAGGGTTAATGGAAGGAGCCCACACTGACAGACCAGAACTCGAACCCAGAACCTCACGGTTAAGAACCCAGTGTTCTATCACTGAGCTATCACGATATCCCCAAGATGGTCAAAGACCCGAATAAAAACCAAAAAATATACGAATTTCATACGCAGTTTTGCTCACCAATGTGATCATCGGGTGAAGCAGTAGGAAGAGTGATGATGTCAGGCGCATGCTCGATAGCCGTTTGCAAATCTCTACTGAATGCTTCATACCAAAGAATAGAATCATCAGCAAGCAAACCCTGAAAACACAAACAATTCTTAGAGACCCTAGTTTATTAGAATTATTAGAATTCATAAATAAAAACTTGATAAATTGCTGCAAACACATGAACAACAGGAATGCATACACAAAACCCACAATCCTCAATTAAAACCAAGGCCTCTACATTGAATACCACCCATAGCGTTTTTCTAACAATTACAATTTATCTTATTCAACAAACCTCCTGAGCCTGATGCTGGTTGGAGCAATAGAAGCTACATGAATTATGTGAAGAGCTTATTCTCACAGTGGGTGCACAGCGCAACTGGTGTGCCTAAACCCAGGATCATACAATCTCGAGCCAAACGCTCCCCTCCATACTCAGCTTACTCTGAAGTCAAGCAGGTCCACGAATAGCGTCCGCATCAGAGCAGTGAAATTGGAGTTGCGGTCCTGAATTCTCTCCCATTCATCCAGCACTGCTGAAGGACTGACAGTCACATTATAAAACAGGAGATCGATGGTACGGTTTGTCACGCTCACTCCTTGATCAGAAAGTGTGCTATAGAAACTTGTCTCGTTTATCGCTACAAAAAATAGGGGTATAGTCCCATATGTGTCGCTAGGCGCGCCTGTTTTTAGTCAGCACGCGCGAAAGAAATTTCTCATTATGTTGACTGCACTTGTTACTCAACTAAATAAAAACTTGAAGGAATCCATTGAAGATTAAAACTACGAATACCTAAAATTAAGGAAAGGGCTATGCCGACAGGCATGGCCATAGTTCAGCCTGTTCCAAAAAGCTCTGGGCCTTTGACACTGCAGTTGCTGATTTATACCTTAATACTTACTGACTGACGGGCTCAAAAAAAGGCGGCGGTAAACCCTGTGGCCAGTATTCCTCCATTTTGTGTCATAATTCGAAATCCCAGTAGAAAATGGTAAATCCCGAGCTGAATGCGCAGTCATTTCGTGCTTCTTCTTATCTCAATGACAGACTAGCTGCCTGGAAGGGCGCATGAGTAGGCCCACTCAGAAATGTCCCTGAAGTTAGGTTAAGTTAGGAAAATGAGAACCGTGTCGCACAACTTTTCTTATATATGAAAAAAGCATCAAAAAGCTGACGACAACGTCTACCATGTGGGACTAACCTAAAAGCGTTCCAAGACTGTGAGCCTCAGACAGTTTTAATAGAGCTTTAGAAACTTTTTGCGCTTCTTCAAGAGCACCTAATATTTTTTCTCGTTGAGCATCATTTGACAGCAGTTCAGCAGTATCAGTCACTAGTCTCTACAACAAACAAATAAAAACATCCTGACAGAACATTCTAGCCTTTAAATTATTCTTAGACGTCTTATCTCTTCGTCAGGAATGATGCACACAGTGGCCTGCCTATTGAGTCTTTTTTGACAAGTTTAGCTTTCCCAGGGTGAGTCACTTTCTGATCACACCGGTGCGCCCAGAAGAACTCTATACCTCTATTGGGGGCGTCCTTTATTTTACATTGCGATTTGAAATCCCGGACAGCGTTGCGAATTTGTTTTTGCTAGGTCAAAGGCCCGGTATGCTCACTAATAACCCATCACTTTACCCCTGTCCTTGTATTCCTATCCCTACCCGGTGATATTCGCACTGACAATCGCGCTAGTATGGCTGACTCATCAGGCCAAGGATATGGTGACCGTGTGAGCTGAGGGGGTGGTGTGGTCGCCTGAGCAGGCGCCGCTTCCAGCTGTACATTGGTCGACAGCCTATTTCTGAAGTAGATGTAAAATCTTCAACATTGTTGGCAGCTGACTTTCAAATCTTTTCTCTAAATTGAAGATTGGTAAAATGAGTATGAGCAGAAGTTTTGCTCAGTTGTAAGAGAATTTATGAAAAATTTGGGAATCACAAATTGCAAAAAGCAAAATTCACGGAAGCTGTTTGGCACGTTGTTACGCATTGTTCTAGATTGCTAACTACATTCAAGTATTGTGCTTACGTGACCTGCTGTTTGGTTAAATCACAAAAGTTAAGTCCATTGCCCATGGGAATTCAAAACCTATAAACCGTAAGTTTAGAATGGCTAGCAACAGCTGATATTTTTTGAGCTAGTTCGGGAGCCTTTGACAATGCAGAACAAGAGACATCTGTAATACATAAGAACCAAGGCAATGAAGGTGAAAATGAAAATGGTCCAATGCGCTAGCAAGGAGCAGTTACTTATGTGTGATGATGAGCATAAGTCCCATGCACGATTCAGCTCAGCAAAACAGCAGGACAGCTCAACAGAAATTAGACTACAGTGTGGCGAAAACGACACAGCTGCATTAGCCATGGTCAAGTGTTTCAGGGAAACAATTGCTAGTTCGCAGAGCTGCATCGGATATGTGGATGGAAACGCGAACTAACAATTCGTTGCGAGTGGCGATTCACATTTCCTGAATCCCAAATCCATCACTGTGCTACTTCATCTTTATCTACTTCATCTAGGGTTATCCTTTAATAATACCCCGGAATGACATGCAACTCTCCAGAGCGAAAACTTGAGAAGAAACTCAAATTAACTCGGGTTCAAATGTTTAGTGTGACAAATACGTTCTAGCTGCATCATCCTTGGCGACAGTAGAATAGCCAGCAACTCTTATGCTGGTTTCAAGTGATCGATCTTTTAGCCCAGGCTTTCGGCTTGGGCACTCGGTCGAGCCTAGTTTTGTCACGAGTTGTCTTCACAAATGAGCAATGATACAAAGGGAGACAACTCCAATGCCCAAAACCTCGTTTTGCCATAACAAGGTAATTGTGCATTAGAGTCGCCAAGGTTGAACGCCCAGCTGGTCTAGCTGCGTTTGGCACATGTTACACAGCCACTGAAGCTAGAGCTAAAAGTTCAGTATTCTGAAACCTGGATTAGGCTGTGTGTGAAAGCCATTATGTTTCACAAAGATCCTTACCTCAATTGGACTGGTGTCGAAGCTAGTGAGCCGACTACTTAGTTCATCTGCCACTTCATTCTCATAGCAGGTATTATTAGATGTGCACAAAATTCCCTAAAATTCACCAACAGGTCTTGTTTAGCATGCAAATTCCATCAGTAGCACTATATCCATAGGATTGTCAGCTGCGCACATCCACGGGTCCTTATTTTTTGTAAAGGTAGAAAACAATCAAACAAAAGTAGTGATTCCTGTTGTAACTAGGAAGAAGACAGGCACCTCAGCGCTCCCACCATAGAGTTAGGATGACTTAATGACCATTTGTAATGGGCAAAAACTACGCATGAAAACCTGTGAAAGGTCAATTGAACATTGCAGCTGGTTTCCTGGTCCAGACCAGTCCTACCGAGGCCATAATCGGGCTAGTTTGGAGTCACAGGATCTGGTTATATCTATGAAAGGGGGTTTAGCCCATATAAAGCTATTACTCTTATAGCTTCCTCAATGCCAACCCTTTAGGGACCAGCGACGGTGTAAAGGTTTTCACATAAGCTAAAGTATAATTAAGATTTTAGTAAATTACTAAGTTTTAAACTACAGCTTAGTTGTCTTTTTAATCCATAATGATCAAGTGAAAAACTAGAAAACACAAAGATGTTGCACTGAGTTTCCATTGGACGCACAGCGCTATCTATTGAAAAAAGGGGAAGATTACAGTATGGGTTTGGACACCATGAAACCGTATTTCTTTGTTTGATAAAATCTGACCAATGTATTGATAGACTTCCAAAAATAACCGCTATATCTCTTTTGAACATAGATTTAAGCCAAAGTCCAGCTCAGCGCGAGTCACTAGGCATCTACTCAAAGGTCACCCAGTGATAATGAGCTACATGACTTTTCCGCGCCAAAGAAACACAAACACTGCCTTGCTAATGTACCTAGCCATGACAAAAAGACTAAAAACCAAACAAAGCCCTGCGTCATTACCCTACATCCCTTGGGACATATGTAAAACAGCCAGATGGAGTTCTGAAAATTCAGGGTATACTTTGGATGATTCCATCTGCATTGTGAGCTGATAATTTTCTATTAATAATCTAATTTTCTAACCATCACACCATCGTGGCACCAATTAAAAAGACCAAAAGTGAGACCATTCCAGTCAGTTAACTGTTGGGAATAAAATATGTCAGCAGATGATGGGCCAGTGGATTGGTTAGGGTAGTTTACGGCTGTGAGTAGCAGGATTATCCCAAGTATAGTAATCAGCAACATCCCGGGATAGTATAGTAGGATTCCAGGACATTTGAAGGTAATTCAGGGGACAAAATTCAGGGACGATTCGGTAGAATCTGAGACATCTAGTCGCTCTAGACAAATTATGCATGGATTTTAACAAAAATATTTTGATTTAGCACCGATCTGGCGACGTCTTCACCGTCAAAGATGAAACTCATCATGCGCGTATGTATGCGTATTTGTCAGCTACCCGTATTTTTCGATCATGTGAGCGTGACTCCTCTCAATACGCCCGAGTACGCGTTGGATTCAAGAGCTAGAACTTTGGTCACGATACGCGCACTGACTATTGGTGGACATTTTATGGGCCACTTAGCGAAGCCAGTCTTCGCCATTGCATTTGGAAAAAAATTCACCAATCAAGTTTTACTTTTACCCACCGCCATGTCGCTAAAAGAGTTATTAACTGAGAAAACCTGGGGCCGGCTGACGCTCTACAAAGTTGGCTACAAAAGCGCACAGCAATACTATCTTTCCAACAAAGAACCAATGAGCTATCCATGAAGAGCTGCTGGAGTTAGGGTTTTCCGCAACAACTGAACAAGTACTTGACTAGTTTCATGCTTTTGTTTACTGATATCACTCTTTGTGGACTTGCTCATCAGTTTGTGATCAATTCTGTTCAATTCATTATCAAACTAAACCTCACTACGCGGACTCCTCTGCCTCTCATATCCCACAATCCTCGTTCATTCCAATTGTCTCCGATCTCTCACTCGTGTGTATGCGGAAACCAATCGAGTCTTCATTTGTGAGAACTTGGAATTGCGCACCCTCGTATACGCACTGCGTACATACATGTTTGGCGAGTTTCATCCTTTATAGTGAAGCTACCGAGTTAGACACTCGTGTTTTTACCAGTTACGACATAGCACTGAGCTACATGAACGAATCAGTATCAACGCTCCACCTCATAGCGAGGCGTGTTTTTGTTTTTAGCTGGAATTTATATGAGGAGCTTACACTCGCAATGGAAGCCCACCATGAGTCCACGGGGTTTTAACCCAGGTTCTCGCGGTTGTGTGCCCAGCGCTCTGCCACTTAGCTATTCCGATCTCCCTGGTCTTACCTGAAAGAATGGGAGCACACCGGCGGACGGCATTGGTTTGTTGTGAAAATGGCATTCATGTTTTCTTTGCATAAGAGATTCTCTACAAAAGACAAGTTTCAGATAGAAGTACACAATATCATGTAGATCTTATTTCATCTCTCCGTAGGGTGATCAATTATCAAGAGGTCAGAAAGGTGACAGCGTGTCTTTGTCATTAAAGAGTGTTCACTCCTGAATCAACAGCTACTGTCTCCTAGTGTTCCTTGCATAGTTTCAACATTCACTTATCTACAACTCTAGACTACATAGTTTGCTGCTGCATCAAAACGTCAGTCACACCTCTGAACTGTAGTAACATGTCCATGGCAGCATATCAGCCTTTATTCCCCAGCAGGGACTTACTTCATTACACCACCCATGGCTAAAGCACCTAATTACTTTCCAAGCCAAGCCCCAGTAGCCCAATATATCTCATTGACCTGCCTGCCACTCACCTGCTGTGCACTGCCAGACTGCCACTCACCTGCTGCGGACTGCCATCAGGATAAGAAACAGCGCTAAGGGCCAGAAGATCTCCACAAAAATCCTGAAGGGTGATCTTCTGAGCAACATGAGATTTTTCCACATGAGCAGCTTGTATTGACGCAGAAAATCTGCGCAGAGTGTTCCCCCTGCCATGGTTGGCTCTCTAGGTTGGGGAACACCTTCCAACAATGGTCGTGAATAGATTCCTGTGATAAGATGAGAGGGGTTTATAACAGGAAGTCCCGAATAGAGCGGATCGAGTTACAGCAATTATTGCACCATCTAACTAGTAATAAGGAAAAGCTCTCGGTTCATTGGTTTTTTGGCATTGGCCACTGCAAAAGGCATTTGAAAACAACAATAGTTCAGCTACCAACATAACTGATAGAGGAGTAAGAGAAGATGCTCCCGATACCATGTGAAAGTGAATGGACATTTACCCAGTTAGTAGGCTAAAGCAAAAAGCAAGCGAATGGCCAGCTGAAGTTTCATCTACACAACAGACTGACATTGCCTTAGAATGATCGCCAAGTATTCAACAAAGAATCAATGAGAGAGAGTGGAGCACAAAAGGACTGATTACTGATGTAACTGAGGCTGATATTGGCTGATTGTTTGGGTTTTAATGGGACGCTACAGGAACGAATGGATCCAAAACTTATCCCGCCATCCTTCAGATCAACCCCACGGAAACCTTACAAAAGAAGCACGTGGATACGTGGATATAAGTATGTAACAAAATCATGGATGATCGTAAAGCTTAAATTTCAGAACAATTCTAGTTTTAGTCGCTCTAGAAGAAAAAGTCGCGCATTTTCTGTACCGTGGGCCAACTTAATCCTAATTACAGGTTTTATGAACTGTATTTTCTCGGTAGTGAAGGAGTCACAAAGCTGACTTACGATGCCTACACAAAAGCCCTGGAGTCTAAGGCTTATGTACTACGCATGCATTAGGAACATAGACATGCTTCATATGATTTTGACATGATCTGTGGTCTGGGGCTCAGCATTACAACTTAGAACAGCGGAATACAGAACACATATGCAAGAGCAATGACATAAGACGACCCTATTTTGGCCCTGTACATAACCTAGCATCCTCGAATCTACAAAATGAAAATAATCAGCTGTACTTTTCTTGCTAGAGTGTCTTTGTTATCGGTAGCTCAAAGTCCAGTGAACTTCAATGCTGGCTGACAGACCT
>Ga0224501_10001492_pt1 | contig 18146 bp, 10 predicted proteins | sample SF_Oct11_sed_USG_4_FD_169105 | JGI IMG/M metagenome (GOLD analysis project Ga0224501, IMG submission 169105) | Sediment microbial communities from San Francisco Bay, California, United States - SF_Oct11_sed_USGS_8_1 | ecosystem: Environmental > Aquatic > Marine > Sediment | place: USA... | reverse complement strand
CAGTCTTTACAAGCGAGGAAAAACAGTCAAGATCGTGCCCAGCGTCATTAAAGAAGCTCCCATGATCACCAAAAGAACATACTGGAAGTATGTCGCGGACAGGTTCTTTATCTACAAAGCTTTCAAACGGTTCATGGGTCTGTTCAACCATAATCACTACCGGAAACCGAGATTGATCGTTGAGTTTCTGCCTCCGTTGACATTTAAAAAACAAAATCCTTCCAAACCTGAAAAAATCGAGTTTGTAAAAAAAATTCAGCAGTTGATATACAAATGTCTAGGCGAACCCACCCAGCGAGTCTCTCCATAATTCAGATCCCTCTGAAATATTCCCCAAAAAAAGGTGGTTTGACAATCCGCATAAATCGGGTAAAATAGCAATTCCTTGGCAGCTGGAAAATAAGATTGTCGCCAGCGGCTTTCAAGGAAACCTGTAATTCATAACATGCTCATTAAAAAGATTGAACTCCAAGGATTCAAATCCTTCCCTGAGAGAACAAAGATCATCTTCCACCCCGGAATAACCGCTATCATTGGCCCCAACGGAACCGGCAAAAGTAACATTGTGGATGCCCTTTTATGGGTCTTGGGCGGTCAGAGGTCGAAGTCCTTCAAAGGCGAGAGGAGCGAAGACATCATTTTCAACGGGAACACAGAAAGGGCTCCTCTGGGGATGGCGGATGTAGTCCTCTCTTTGAGCGATGAGAATGAAGAGCTCATCATCAACCACCGCGTATTCCGCTCCGGCGAGAGTGAATACAGACTGAACGGCAAGCTGGTCAGGCTGAAGGATATCCAGGATGCCTTATGGAATCGCTCCATCGCCGAAAAAGAATATTTCGTCATCGAGCAAGGACAAATCGGACTATTCCTCACCTCCAAGCCTGTAGAGAAAAGGCTGCTTTTGGAAGAGGCAGCAGGTACAGCCTTATACAAAACCAAGAAGAAGCAGGCCCAGAGCAGGCTGGAAAGCAGTGAACAGAATCTGACCAGGCTGGAAGACATCATCGCCGAGGTATCCAGGGCGAAAAATTCACTCAGAAGGCAGGCCGGCGCCGCAATCCGATACAGGAAATTAAGGGAAAAAATAAGACAGCTCACCTCCCTCCACTACCGTAAAAAGATCATTCAAATCGAAACGAACCTGCAGGAAATCACGCGCCAACATGAGAAATGTCTGAGCCTGGAAAAAGAAGTTGTTTCCCTGCTGAAAGATCAAGAAAAAAGCCTGAGTGTCCGAAGAAAAGAGGTCTGGGACCTGGAAAAGACGATCAAAGAATGCCAAAAAAACCTGTATGCCCTCAGCTCTCAGATTTCCCAACTGGAGACAGATAAGGACAAGGAAGCCAAGAGGATCGAGTTTATCGAGGAACAGAAAAAAAGAGCGAGCGCCAACCTTGAAGAGGTTAAGCAGGAAAAACAACAAATAGCAAAAGAAGCGACTCAAGTCGAAGATGAGATCAAAAATACAAAAAAGGAATATTCAGAAAAACAAAAAGCCCTGGATGAGGCAGAAAAGGAGAATCAAACGTTTCAAAAAGAACTGGAGGAATGGGCCAGTTCTCTGGAAGCATTGAGGAATGAATACTTTGAAAAGCTCTCCGTGCACACAGAGGTCAAGAATGAGATCATCCGGCTCGAAAAAGAGGTGGAATTGATCCTCCGTCAGGAGGGGAAGCTCAAGGACCGGCTTTCGGATGAGCGCTCTCTGTCGGAACAGAAAAACAGCATAATGGAGCAACGGAGAAAGGAGCTCACTCAAACCCATATGTCCATTGACGAGCAGAAAAAAACTTTGGCCTCCCAGCAGGAGGAACTGGGCGGAATTTCGTCCTCCATCCAGGCCCTGGAGAACAAAACCTCCGGTCTGAAAGGAAAAAAGGAGGAGGAGACTCATCATCTGCGGGTAATGGAAAAGCTGGAGAAGAAGGAGAGGGAAACGGATGTTCCTGAAGGCATACCAGGAGCTCTGGGCATCCTGGCCGACTCGATCGAAACCGACGCCGAGCATGCGCCGTTGATCGATGTTTTCTGGAAAGAAGAAGCCAAGGCCTTTCTCGTCGACGCTCAGGATTTTAAAAAAATCCTGGCCGAGAGACAATTAAAAGGCAACTTTCTCCTCCTCTCACCACGCCAGAAACGGGATATCCCCGCCAATGTCTATGAGGACTCCCGCGTGCTGGGACGGTTCGAATCCTATTTCAAGCCAGACCCGAAAATTAAAGACAAGCTTCACCTCCAGGAAGCAGCCGTAGTCAAGGATATTGAAAGCGCCATCGAGCTCTGGCTTGTCCATCCTTCTCTGAACTTCATCACTCCCCAGGGGGACCTGCTTCTCTCCTCTGGCCTTCTGAAGCTGGGACAGAAAACCGGAGGCATCTTCACCCTCGCCCAGGAAATCAAAGAAATAAAAGAGGACATCGCCCAGCTTGAGAAAAAAATAGAACCCTTAAGCCTGGAGCTTGAAGAAAAAAACAGGACTAAACAGAAGCTGGAACAAGAGATCGATGAAAAAGCCACAGTCCTCGACCAGCTGGAAAGAAAAATTGAAGAAATCGAGAAAGAGAAGAAATATGACCAGACAGAGATGGAGAAGATCAAGGCCAACATCGAGCTCATCAATAACGAGCTCAAGACCCTGACCTCAGACAGAGAAGAATTGATAAAAAAGATTGGAGACCTCTCTCTTGGAAAGCTCAAGGAAGAAGAGAGAGCCACAAAAGAAAGGCTGGAAAAGGAAGAGAGGAAATTCGCTCAACATCAGGAGAAAAACGAGCAGAAAAGAAAAGAATTTTTTGAGCTCAAATCCAGCCTTGACCTTCTGGAGGAAAAAATCAGCAACCTCAGTCACAGGGCACAATCCCTGAAAGAGAGAGAAAAAAACCTCTCTGCCAAAGAACTCTCTCTCCAGGAAGAGATCCAGAACTGCGACAAGGACAAAATCAAGATCAAGGAAACCATCGAACACCTCACCCAAAAAGCCAAAGATTATGAAAAGGACAGAGAGAAAAAAGAGATGGAGCTCGCTCAGAAAGAATCACATCTGCAGAAATTGAGTAAAGAGCAGGAGGACCTGGAAGAAAAGATAGAGGAGCTAAAAAAAGAGAGCGAAGACAGGAAGGAAGAGCGTGTCAAGCGGGAAATCAGCAAGGCTGAGACGGACCGGGACCTGGTCAACCTCGAAGAGAGCTGCTGGCAGGACCTCAAAAAGACGATCCAGGAAGTCAAGGCCGAGATCCCCGAAGATAAGATTCCGGATAAGGCGATCGAGGATAAACTGGCCGAAGCCGAGGAAAAGCTTCAGAGATACAAGTCCGTCAACCTGATGGCAGAGGAAGAATACGAGATCCAGAAAAAACGTTATGATTTTCTGATGCAGGAGAAGAAAGATCTCCGCGAATCCATAGACACGACCAGGGAGGCTATCAAAAAAATCGACCAGGAAAGCAAGTCGCAATTCCTGAAGGCTCTGACCGAAGTCAACAAACACTTCCAGGATGTTTTCTCCATCCTTTTCAACGGCGGCTCTGCTGAACTCACGCTCTCAGATGGAAGCCACCCGCTGGAAAGCGGCGTGGAAATCAAGGCCCAGCCTCCGGGCAAAAAAGTCCAGACTCTCTCTCTTCTCTCCGGAGGGGAAAAAAGCCTGACAAGCCTGGCTTTCTTTTTCGCTCTCTTCCGCTATAAGCCCACTCCTTTCTGTGTGCTGGATGAAGTGGATGCTGCACTCGATGAGGTGAACCTGAAGAAATTCCTTGAGCTGATGAAAAAAATAAAGGAACGGACTCAGTTCATCGTCATCACTCATAACACCAAGACCATGGAAGTCGCCGATTATATCCATGGGACAACCATGGCTGAGCCCAACATCACCAGCCTCTATTCCATCAAACTTGAACAGAAAGGAGAAAAGTCAAGCTGAAAAATCGCTTGAATTCCGTACACAACTGAATATGATTAAGAGGATTTCCTGTTGAATGAATTATGGGCTTGCAAAACCGGGATTGAGATTGAAAAATAGACCCAAACCGACTCACACCTGAACAGGGTGAAGTGATTGCTTAACAGCCGTAGGATCCAAAAAGGAAAAAGGAGGGCCTCATGTCTATCTATCTTTGGATCATTCTCGCTTATCTTCTGATCCTGACCGGGTTTAATTTTTACAGAGCAAGACGCGTCAAAAGCCAGGAAGACTTCATGGTCGCGGGACGAAGCCTGAAGACCGGAGTCATGGTTTTTACTCTGATCTGCACCTGGATCGGCTCAGGGACTTTTATCGCCGGAGCGGAGTTCGCCTCCAAGGCAGGCTTTTCTGCGCTCTGGCTGGCAGCAGGAGCCTGGGTCGGTATCGTTGTTATTTATTTTCTGGCAGGAAAGATCCGGAGTTTCGGGCAGTACACCATCGGAGATATACTTGAGGTCCGGTATGGACCCACTGCCCGGCTGGTCGGAGCCGTAGCCCTCATCACCTCCTTTACAGCCATCGTCTCCTACCAGTTCGTAGCCGGAGGCTTTATCCTCAACGTGGCCACAGACGGAGCTATCCCCAGCTCTGTGGGCACCATCATCGCCGCGGTCTTCGTCATCCTGTTCACAGCCCTCGGCGGCATGATTGCCATCGTTTATACGGATCTGCCCAACGGGATCATCATCGTGCTGGCCTGTTTGCTCGCTGTTCCTTTTGTGTATCTTGCTGCCGGCGGTCTGACTCAGGCCACCCAGGTGCTCGATCCCGGCTATTTTGCGGCAGTCAACGAACAATTTGGAGTTCACCCCACTCTCAAGGTCGGGGGGTATTTCCTGGCGACCATGCTTCTGCTGATGGGAGTGCAGAGCATGTACCAGAAATTCTACAGCGCCAGGACTCCTAAAGACGCAAGGAAAGCGGTTATTCTCTGGACCGTCGGGACTGTGTTGGTGGAAACGGTCGTGGTGATCATTGCCGTATTCGCCTACAGCAAATTCAAAGACCAGCTAGACCTGTCCATCCCCAAGGAAGGCGGAAAGGTGGTGCTTATGGCCGCTAAAAGCCTGGTCCCTCCGTATGTGGGAGTCCTCCTTCTTGGCGCGGCCTGTGCCGTGGTCATCTCCACAGGCATGAACTACCTTCTCTCTCCGACAACAACCATCATGCGGGATATCTACCAGCGTTTCAAAAAGACTGAGCCAACCCAAAGCACCATGGTCGCTCTCCAAAAAGTATTCGTCGTCGTCCTCGGCCTGGTAGCGTTTTTCCTGGCTATGAGATTGACGTCGGTCCTGGGCATGGCCTACTTTGCCTATACGATCTACGGAGTGGCAATAACTCCGGCCCTTCTTGCCGCCTTGGCCTGGAAAAGGGCAACCAAGGCGGGAGGCCTGACTTCGATCATTTCAGGGACTGCTGTTTGTATCGTTTTGAAAATCCTGGCAGAGGTCCTTCCCCCTGAACTGGCACCTGACGGAGACCCCTGGGGAATACCGATTATCTACCCCGCCTTGATCGTGTCATTGGGATCATTGATTATCGTCAGCCTTTTGACCAAAAGGCCAAAACCGGAAGAGCTGGAGAAATTCTTCCCCAAGAAACAGCAGATTTGAAGAGGCACAAGATTCTCAGGGTTGCTTCCGCGCAGCTTCCTGCGGACAGAAAAAAGAAGGATAAGGTGAAATGACCTATCTGATTTCCATCCTCGGTTACCTCGTCGTGCTCTTTATCTTCGGGCTCCGTCTGACCAAACGGTTGAAAAAAAAGGAAGACTTCCTGGTTGCGGGCCGAACCCTGACCGCGCCTGTTCTTGTCGGGACCCTGCTGGCCACCTGGATCGGCTCAGGAGACATCTTCAGCGTCTCTGACCTCAGCTACAACCACGGCTATTCCTCCCTGATCGGAAGCAGCGGCGGCTGGCTGGGCATCATCATCATCTTCTTCATCGCCGGCAGGGTAAGGAAATTCGGCCAGTTTACGGTCCCGGACATCCTGGAAGCCAGGTACAACACATGGGCCCGGATTTTGGCTACGATTGCCACCATCATCGCCTATTTGACCATAGTCAGCTACCAGTTTCGGGGAGGAGGCTGGGTGCTGAACATCATTACAGACAATAAGGTCTCGATCAAATCCGGGATAATCATTGTTGCTGTCTTTGTCATAACATACACGCTGCTTGCCGGAATGATATCGGTCGCCTACCTGGATATCTTCAACGGGATAATCATGATCACCGGGATCCTTTTTGCTCTTCCCTTCCTCATCCATCACGTGGGAGGGATGGACACCATCGTGGCCAACGTCACACCCAGAAGCCATCCTTTCCTGGGAAACATGACTGGGATCCAGGCTATGGGATATTTCGTCCCGACCTTCCTGCTGGCACTCGGAAATGCCAACATGTACCAACGCTTCTTTTCAGCGCGTGATGAAAGAGAAGCCAGGAAATCTGTCGTGGGCTGGGTGATTGGAGTCATCCTTCTCGGTGTCGCCCTCCAGAGCCTGGCTGTGGTCGGGAGCAGCTATTTCAAGGGTCTTGAAGCCAAAGAAGCGGGAAAAATCATCATTCTTGTCGCTCATAAGGGCGTTCCCGTGGCTGTGGGCTGCTTCCTCCTGGTGGCCATCATGGCCATCATCATCTCCACAGCCAACAGCTTCCTTCTGGTTCCGGCCACAAACGTCATCAGGGATATCTACCAGCGGTTCATCAATCCCAGTCTGCCTGACAAGAAAATGATCCTCTATTCGAGGCTGACGGTTATCGTCCTGGGTGTCATATCCTATTCCCTGATTTCCTTCTTTCCCAGGATCCTGGATGCGGCCTACGCAGCATACACGGTTTACGGCGCCGGAATCACTCCGGCTCTCATTGCCGTGTTTTTCTGGAAGAGAGCAACTGCTCAGGGTGGAGTTCTTTCCATCCTGGGAGGTCTGCTCACGACAGTTGTCTGGGAAGTCATCAATAAAGCCCAGGGGCAGCTCCCCCTGGGCGTTCCGGCCGTCTATCCCGCGCTGATCTGCTCACTCGCTCTGCTTATCGGAGTCAGCCTCCTGACTCCCAAACCCTCTCCGGAGAAATGGCGTGCATTCTTTAAAAACAGGAGGAAAGATTGAAAACAGGGATTGTCAAGGATTGGAGATACATGGAACACAACACGGGGGCATTCCATGTGGAAAATCCCCAGAGAATAGAAGCCATTTACCGCATGGTGGAACAGGATATCACTTTTTCGTACGAAGAGATCGAGCCCCGTCCCGCAGAAGAGAAAGAAATTCAAATGATCCACTCCTCCTCCTACATCCAGGCCATAAAGGAGACTTCGGGCCGGGAAAGAGTTCAGCTCGACCCTGACACGGCGACCTCAGCCCGATCTTACGAAGTGGCTCTCCTCGCGGCGGGAGGCCTCTTGAAGGCAATCGACCTCGTCTTGGATGGAAAAATAAAAAACGGCTTTGCGATCGTCCGGCCGCCCGGCCATCATGCGGAATCCGCCCAAGCCATGGGCTTCTGTCTCTTTAACAACGTGGCCATAGGGGGGGAATACCTGATAAAAAAACATGGCCTCAAACGCATCCTGATCGTGGACTGGGACCTCCATCATGGAAACGGAACCCAGCATTCTTTCTACAGCCGAAAAGACATCCTTTATTTCTCCACCCATCAATTTCCTCATTATCCGGGTACAGGATACTGGGATGAGACAGGCGAGGGAAAAGGGAAAGGATTCACTGTCAACGTCCCTCTTTCTGCGGGTAAAAAAGATGAAGATTATCTCTTCATATTCAGAAAAATACTCTCCCCTATCGCCTCTCAATTCAAGCCGGAATTCATCCTTGTCTCTGCCGGGTTTGATATTTACCAGGGAGACCCGCTGGGAGGGATGCAGATCAGTGCGGACGGCTTTGGAGCCCTCACCGCAGAATTGATGAAATCAGCCAAGGAGTATGCCCAGGAACGGATTCTTTTCACCCTGGAGGGAGGGTATGACCTCCAGGGCCTTCAAGAGGGAATCAAACAGGTTCTTTTCCAGCTGAGCGGAGAAGGGAAAAAACCGAAAATCGGAGGAAAGATTTCGTCCGTCACCCAGAAAGAGCTGGAACCGGTTTTTAAGACTCAAAAACAGTTCTGGAAACTTTAAAATAAAAAGGGGTCAGGGGTCGACCCCAGTTGTCTTGTTAATATGCCATTCGTCATCTTTTCAGGACAAAATTCGTCCTCGCCAAGCCCAGAATAGGGGGAAAACAATTGGCATGCTATTTGCATCCTTTATGAGTGTGATATACTTGATATACAGAAAAGGAGAAGAAAAATGAAAAAAATCGTCCTGTTTTTATCAGCGATCCTGATTTTTCTGTCTCCATTGTCTGCCGAACAAGAGACCGAGTACACGAACAACTCATTCGCAAGACTCAATTTCGTGACCGGAAACACATACATCCAGAAAGCGGCTGACCTCGGGTATGAAGAAGCCGTACTGAATATGCCCATCGCGGAGGGCGACAGGCTTGGAACCACTGATGGGCGGGCAGAGATTTACCTGGGAAAAGGCAATTACATCAGGCTGGATAAAGAGACAAAAATTGATTTCATGAACCTGCCGAAAAGCGGTTATGATCTTGTCCGGGTCCGCATTTGGGCCGGTAACGCCTACTTCAGTGTAAGGACTTTAGAGGAAGAGAAGAATATCGAAATTCATACCTCGGATGTGTCTGTTTATGTCCTGGATGCCGGTCTTTACAGGATCGATGTGAGGCAGAATCGAGAGACTGAGATATTCGTCTTTGAAGGCATGGTGGAAGCAGCAGGAGAAACCGGCTCTGTTTTGATCAAAGACGGACAGAGACTCGAGGTGTCCAATGCTCGTTTCACATCCCGTCCCAGTGACTTCATCAATGTCGCGGATGACGGCTTCGACAGATGGAGTACAAGCAGAGAGTCGGCGATCCGCAAACACCTGGCCAAGAATTACATGCCTGAAGAGCTGGAAGATTTTGAGTATGAGCTGGCAACTTACGGCGACTGGGTCTACATCCCGCCTTACGGCAATGTCTGGGTTCCCCGGGGCATCGACACGTTCTGGCGTCCCTATTTCCATGGAAGATGGATCTGGATGCCTCTCGCTGGCTGGACATGGATTCCTTACGAATCCTGGGGCTGGTGCACCTACCACTACGGAAGATGGCACTGGCGGTATGGACTCGGCTGGTACTGGATTCCCACCACCCTCTGGGGACCTGCCTGGGTGAGCTGGTACTGGGGCTATGATTATTTCGGCTGGGCGCCTCTCAGCTATTATGGCTATCCGGGTGTGGTGATCAACAACATCTACTATGACCGGTATAGGGGAGACTATCCGTACCGTTCGCGAGCACTGACCGTGATTCATAAAAATCAGCTCAAGGCTCGAGATGTCTCCCAGGTCGCGCTGAGAGATGAATCCATCAGAAAAATCGGCAAGATCAGCCTGTCCAACATGCGGCCTCCGCTCAGGCCAGCAGCAAGTAAGGTTTCTCCAGAAAATCTTGAAGGCAAGAAGCTGATGCTCAAAAAAATAGAAGGGTCGCTTGAACGAGAAGAGGCCAAGCGAGCAATCCAGTCCACTGTCAAAAAGCCTGACGCCGTGGATGTCAAAAGGACAGATAAAAAAGCGTTCACCAGCTCAACCGAAAGAGCCATAAAGAAAAGCAAATACGGATATCCGTCCTCGCCCGAGATCAGCAGTAAAAACTATCCGAGAAGAATCCAAACCCGGAAACCGAGTTCTCTCATTGACCGCTTAGGCAAAGGCATAACCAGCAGCACCAAGTCAATAAAAATCAGGTCGTCTTCGGGGAAAGACTCATCCCGGGGCACGTCCTCCTCCAGAAGAATCAGCTCTTCCTCGAGTTCCCGGTCCTCCTCAGCCGCATCGCGCCGGGGGTCTTCATCCTCCCGCTCCTCCAGCTCCTCTCGCTCCTCATCAAGCTCGGGCAAAGTCAGGAAAAAATAGCCGGGGGAAAGAAATACCTCGCCGGCTGCGCTAAGGCACTTCGGGAATCAGAACTTCATGAAGGAATAAGAGCCTTACTCTTGATATCCCCCCTAATGGGGACTGTCCCCTTTTGAGAAAAGAAAATAAGGTGTCGGCAGATTTTATGAATAATTCAGGTCAATCGCGTTTGTCGTAATAATCCAGAATCCTCAGATGGTCTTCGAGCGAGCACCATCTGTCCGGCTCTGTCCCTGGGAGAAAAACCTCTTTGAAAGGAAAAAGGCAATCAGGGGTTGCCAGCAGGCCTGTCTTGCGGTCAATCTCTACAAAAATAACGTTCAGAGGAACCTCAAAATCCTCGATCACAAGGAGTGCCTCTTCTTCTTTTTCTTCATTCCCTTCTTCACCTTCCTGAAGCACCCTCCTCTCCGCTTCTGCTTTCTTCTTTAAGTCTCTGATGACTTTCTCGAAAAAATCAACCCAGGGAGGCTGGGCAGCCACAGCACCGGATTGTCCCCTGCCGATGGTCTGTGGTGTATGATGACCGATCCAGACTCCTGCGCAGAGGGAAGGTGAGAATCCGATATACCAGGCATCTGTGTAGAGATCAGTCGTCCCTGTCTTTCCAGCCAGGGGCCAGTTGAGCCTGTTCGCCCGCCAACCTGTTCCATGCCGGATTGCTCCCTGGAGCAAGTAGGTCATCATGTAGGCCACCTGAGGAGAGATCACTTCTTCCGACTCAACCTTAGCTTCTTCAAGGACATTGCCGTCTTTATCTTCGATGCGAGTGATGAAGTAGGGGTGGACACGAACACCCTTATTGGGAAAGGTTGAATAGGCGGAAACCATCTCGATCAGCTTTACGTCAGGTGCCCCTAAGGCCAGCGAAAGATAGGGATAGACAGGGGTAGTGATCCCGAATTTCCGGCAGTAGTCCACGCCTTTCTGAGGAGAGATGGATTCTAAAAGCTTGACGGTAGGAATATTCCTCGACTCCTCTATGCCTATCCGGACTGTGACCGCTCCCTTGTATTTCCAGTCGTAATTGTTGGGAGAATAGGGCTCTTCCGACCATTTGTCATAGAAATCGGTTGGCTCGTCGATGAGAATATTGGCCGGAGTGAATAAACGGCTGTCGATGGCTGCGGTGTAAAGGAAGGGCTTTATGGCAGAGCCAGCCTGCCTCTTAGCCTGGGTGGCGTTGTTCCATTCGCTTCTCTGAAAAGAATAGCCGCCGACCATAACTTTGATCTGCCCTGTCTGAGGCTCGATGGCCAGAAAAGCTCCTTCGATGAGGGGCTCCTGGTCGAGAGAGACAAGAAGCTCCTTGTTCTCTTCATTGATGGATTTGATCTGAACCTGGATCACATCCCCCTCTTTGATGAGAGTTTTCAGGTTCTCTGTCTTTGTCCAATCTTTCGTTTGGCCATCAATCTTCAATATACCCTTATAGTCTTTCACTTTGAGTTCAGCTTCTTCACTCGTGACCGACAGGACCAAAGCCTCTACGATCGCCTTCTCTTCCAGGGAGGGCTGCAACCAGCTGCGAGGGGGCCAGTCTTCAAGCGAGCTGCTTTCCAGCTCTTCAAGGGACTCAATGCCTTGCTCGAGCAAATTCCGTTTGTCATCCCTCCATCCCTGTCTCTTATCAAGAACCCTGAGCCAGCTCAGGAGTTCCTCCTCAGCATATCTCTGATAGGTTGGATTCAGGGTGGTGTAGACCTTTAATCCTTTTCGGTATAAGGCTGCATCCCCGTAGTTCTCGATCAAATATCTGCGGACTTCTTCCCGGAAGTAAGCAGCGAACTCGGAAGTCTCCCGGTGCAAAGGCAGAACGCCGAGCGGTTTGGCTTTGGCCTCATCTGCTTCTACTCTGGAGAGATATCCTTCCGCAACCATCCGGTCAAAAACATGATTTCGCCGCTCAAGAGCCTTATCTGGATACTTATACGGATCATAGATAGTCGGGCCCCTTGGAATTCCGGCAATCAGGGCTGCTTCCTCAAGCGTCAATTCCGATACGGTCTTGCCAAAATAGAGCTGAGAGGCGGCTTCAACTCCCCAAGCGCCATTGGCCAGGTTGAACTGATTGCAGTACATATTCAGTATCTGCCGCTTGGTATAGCTCTTTTCGATCTCAAGGGAAAGGATGGCCTCCTTAAATTTGCGGCGGAGGGTTTGCCTGCGGTGGAGAAAAAGCATTGTCGCCAACTGCTGGCTGATCGTGCTCCCGCCATGAAGCTTCCGCTCCTGTCCGAATAATTTGATCTCTATGTCCTCTCTTACAGCGCGCAAAATCCCCCGCCAGTCAAGCCCGCCATGGCTGAAGAACCTGGCGTCTTCGGTAGCTATGATGGCATTTATGAGTGTCTCAGGGATGACCTCTAAAGGAACTTCGATTCTCTTTTCCAGGGCGTATTCCCCGATGACCGTCCCGTCATCCGCATAGATATAGGTGATGATGTTGGGCTCAAACTCTTCCAATTCGGATATCGAGGGCAGATTACGACTGACAGCCAGGAAAGTCCCCAGCGTAACCCCCAGAAAACAGGCTACAGAAAAAAGGATGAAAAAAAACGCCGCCTTGAGAATCCTTCGTTTAAGCGGCTTCCTCGCCCTCTGCACCTGAGGGATTTCCGCATACTGCGGCCGCGGAGGTTTTCTCTTCTTGCTTATCCGAATGGTGAACTTTATCGCCATAGTCTTAAAGATTAAAATATATCAGATTTGCAGATTATTGTCATCGTCATCGGGATCAGCCCTCGAGGACACGGAGGACGGTTGTCTCGATCCTGGCGCTGATCACCTCCTTCTGCATTCGGGCATCGATGTGGATGAACTTCTTCCCTTTAAAACCTCTGAATATCTCCCGGACCTTGGCCAGGTAGTCCGCCCGCTCGAAAAGCCTATCTTTCTTTCTGCGTTTCTTTATGCGGTCCAGCCCCTCGTGGGGATCGATATCCAGGATAAAAACAAGGTCAGGCTCAACAGCAAACTCTTCGTTCATCCTTTTTATTCGCTCCTCATCGATCCCCTTGGCACCCTGGTAGGCAATGGTCGAGAAGTAATACCTGTCCAGGACCACGATTTTGTTCTTCTCCAGCGCAGGCTTCAGGTTCTTTTCCACATTCTCCTTCCTGTCTTTTTGGAACAGCTCCAGTTCCTCCTCCGGCGTTATTGAATCCGGGTCAAGGGCTTTCCTCTTTATCTCCCGGCCCCACCTGCTCCCTGAGGGTTCACGAAAATAGACAACATCAAATCCTCTTTCCTGGAGCCTGTTCATCAGCATCTCCGCCTGCGTGGATTTACCTGCTCCGTCTATTCCTTCAATGACAATCAGGAAGCCCTTCTTCACTATGTGTCTCCTCAATCTAGGTGATGATATCTCCAATGGGTTCTTTATGCAACTTTTGCCTAACTCATGAGTTTACAATAAGTAGGAGAATTGAATTTTTCAGATGAGTATGTTATTTTAGTATATTACAGAATGGAGGACGGGACATGAAAAAGACTGTTTTAATTGCTCTGATCAGCTTTTTCCTTGGCATCTTTCTCGCAGGTTATTTCTTTGTTTATCTGCCAGAAAGGAATATGCCAGATAGCTTTTTGAACGAAGTTCCATCATCCCCATCGTTTCTTTATGCTTCTCCTGTTGCCCAGGAGAAGCCGGACCTGGACTTCGTCAGGGTCGCTGACAAGGTCGGCCCGGCTGTGGTGAGGATCACTGCCGAAAGGGTTGAAAGAAGAAGAGTTGCCGGCTTTTTTGACGATTGGGGCGATGACTTCTGGGACAGGTTTTTCGGGATTCCCCGCGATAGAGAGAGAGAATTCCGTGCTCAGGTCGCGGGCACGGGCTTTTTCATCAGCTCGGATGGATACCTTATTACCAACAACCACATCGTTGAAAACGCTGAAAAAATCACCATCTACACTCTTCAGGAAAATGAATACAAAGCAGAAGTCGTGGGAACAGACCCGCCGACGGATGTCGCTTTGCTGAAGATCGCTGATAAAAACCTGCCGTTTGTGGAGCTGGGCGATTCTGGCCAGTTAAGAGTCGGTGAATGGGTCCTGGCCATCGGAAATCCATTAGGGTTTGAGCACACGGTCTCCGCGGGAATCATCAGCGCCAAAGGAAGGCAGAACCTCCAGAGCCAGACTACTATTTCCTATCAAGACTTCATCCAGACAGATGCCGCCATCAACCGCGGAAACAGCGGCGGTCCACTGGTCAACATGAAAGGGGAGGTCATCGGGATCACCAGCATGATCGCCTCTCCCACTGGAGGGAACATCGGCATCGGGTTTGCCATCCCTTCTGACCTGGCTCGCAAAGTCGTCAAACAGCTCCAGGAAAAAGGCAGAGTGGTCAGAGGATATCTTGGAGTAAGACCTGGGGACATCAGCGAGGAAGAAAGAAAAGTTCTGGATTTAAAATCCAGGAGAGGTGCTTTTATCGAAGAGGTTGTACCGGGAACAGCTGCGGATAAAGCCGGATTCGAGCGTTATGATGTTATCGTTGAATTCGACGGCCAGCCTATCGAGAACGCCCACGAGCTATCTTTCAAGATTGCGGATACTCCGCCAGGAACAAAGGTCGATATCAAAGTGATTCGCGACGGGAAAGAAAAGATGCTCACCGCCAAGCTCGACGAGTTATCGACCGGAGAGGAAACCGAACAGCCATCCTCCTCATCAGGGCAGGACCTGGGGTTTAGATTTACCACTATGACGCCTCGACTTGCCAGACGCTACGGATTTCAAGCTGAGCAAGGAGTCCTCATCATGGAAGTCAACCGCTACAGCGAAGCCGAAGGGAAAGGCCTTCAACCTGGAGACATAATTCTAGAAGCCAACAGACAAGAGGTCACAACCGCAGAGGAATTGGAAAAAATCATAAGCAAGCTTAAACCGGGAGACGGCCTCATCCTGCTCATCCGGAGGGAGAGGAACGGTGAGTCCAGAGAGTTCATCACAACTCTCAGGATACCTGAATGAAGTTCTTCAAAATCCATTCATTAGGAAACGATTTTCTGATCATCGATGAGGCAGGGCTCAATCGCTTCCCCGAGATCAGTCCTTTTGCCGGAAGGATCTGCGACCGCCATACCGGTGCCGGGGCAGATGGCCTGCTCCTTATCTCGGTCAAAGATAAAGCGAAAGGCCGCGTCAAATTCCGCATATTCAACGCGGACGGCACTGAAGCGGAGATATCCGGAAACGGCCTGAGATGCGCTGCCTCTTATCTTTACCACCAGAACAAGATTGGCTCGCGTCACATCAATTTCCTCACCACCGCCGGCAGCAGAGAGTGCAAGCTCATCGAGAAAAGAAAGAATTTCTTCCAGATCAGGATAGAGATGGGTATTCCCCATCTGACCTCCAAGGAGATCCCCTTTGATGACGGCTCGGCACACGACAAGATCATCGATTATCCTCTCTCCATCAATAGAAAAATATATCCGATAACCGCTCTTTCTCTGGGGAATCCTCACTGCACTATTTTTGTCGATCGCTTTCCTGCCCGTATCGAATGGCACCAGATCGGGCGCGAGATCGAATCCCATCCTTTCTTCCCCAACAGGACAAACATCGAATTCGTCAGGGTGTTGAGCAGGGATGAGATAGATGTCCTCTTCTGGGAAAGGGGTGTTGGCGAAACCCTCTCTTCAGGAAGCGGATCCTGTGCGGCAGCCGTGGCCTCGATCTTGAAAGACCTGACCAATCGAAAAGTTATGGTCAGGACAAGCATGGGACACCTCACTGTGGAATGGGAGAAAAAGAAGGTCTATCAATCAGGGCCTGCAGAGGTTATTCTTAAAGGGGACTTTTTTTCGTCTTAAACTCAACCGGTTAGAAAGAAAAGGTCACTCCCACACCTAAGATTCCTGCACTGAGATTGTACCTTTCCGGCGTCGGTGAACCTGTAATTCGCTTTTCTCGTTCTTTTCCATCAGCGTAGGCATAGACGAAGTCGATCTGAGTCCGTCCTGTTCGATAGCCTATGCCTCCGATTATCGTGAACTTATCCACATCGATGTTTGTAATATCCAAACAGTCTGCAGGTGTGGCGCAGCGGTCATAGCCCAAGCCTCCCCTCAGGATGACTCCCCCGGAGACAAAATATTCGAAGCCGGCCCTTAAAATGAGAATATTGCCAAAATCAAGCCTCTGTTCTTCATAAATATCTCCCGCTACGGGATCTTTGATGATTTTCTCAACTTTATCCAGAACAGACCACATGGTGTACTGAGCGCTGGTCGAAAAAAGGAAATTCTCAGATATCTGGTAAGAAAATCCCAATTCAATATCCCAGGGCAGGCTGAAGCTCGTTTCAGAATCCCGTACGATCTGGAGCGGCAGAGGCTCGGTTAATGAAACAACCGTCTCGCCTTTGAGCATCATCCTGGTCGGGCCTCTCACTCCCAGCCCGATCCTCATTCTCTCCGAAGGCTTGAACAGCAGGCCAAAGCCCGCTGACACAGCCGAGCCTTTTTCTTCAATAGAGATGGGATAGCCCGTAGTCTCATCTTCAGTCTGGACGTTCATCACTCCGCCATAGAAGTTCAAGTTGAGGCCAACGGACAGCTTTTCGCTGAGTTTATAGGATAAAGTCGGAGTCAGACTGTATATTCCCATGGTTGATTTCAGAGGATGGCTCAGCACGCCTTCTTTCCAGTCGACTCCTCCTCCCGCATAGGGTATGTAGAATCCCAGTCCTATCGTCATTTTCTCGCTGGCTCTGTAAGTGAGGAAGAACTGAGGCAGAGAGGACTTGTAGTGACTTTCTACTCTTGACCCGTCGACAGTAACATACTCGTGGGTGGGCGAAATATAGAATCCGTCTATAGACAGGTTGAAAGCATTTTCCTGGTAGACCAGACCTGCAGGATTATGGAAAATCGCTGTCGGGTCGTCCGCAATGGCCACGAAAGCGCCGCCAATAGCCAGCGCTCTGCACCCCATCAAAGTGTTGTTCCACCCTCCTGCCCAAAGACCGGAGATGAGCAAGAAAATAGAAGAGAGGCAAACGAGGATTTTTCTTCCCATATCCTCCTCCTTCCCAACCGTTGGGATTTTACTTTGTGTTATGAATTACAACAAAAAAACCCGCTTTGTCAAGGATTGAAATCCGTGTAAGAATCTCTATTTCCGTGACGATCCAAACATCCGTGTAAAAAAAGGGTCCTGGCCTCTTTTTTTCTGCGCCGGTTCCTCTCCATCCGGAGCCCATGGTGGAGGGTGGGAGGGTCTTGGCAAGGATGGAGGGGAACCGGCGCTGTGACAGATCACACCTTCATAATTAACTGATACGGAGATAGACGTGCTTTCAAACCCTTTTTATTTGAAATGCTCGAAGCCCTTGATCTCCAGGGACTTCTTCTTCCCGTCTCTAGTGACCAAGGAGATACCCTTTTCTTTGGTCATCTTTCCGATGCAGGTTATTTTATATTTTTTCTGCAGCTGAGCCATGGAATCCAGCTTTTCAAGAGGCACAGAGAACAGAAGCTGGTAATCTTCCCCGCCATGGAGAGCGAAATCATAAGGTCTTCTCTGCCAGTAACACAATTCGAAAGAAATCGGAAGGCTGGCCTCTTCTATCTCGGCACCGCAGCCGCTCTCCTGACAGAGGTTCATCAAATCCACGGACAATCCATCGCTGATGTCGATCATGGCCGAGGGCAGCTTAAGGCGGGAGAGGCCTTGACCAAGAGGGACTTGAGGAGTCGGGTCTAAAAAAGCCTTGAGCAAAGGATCGGCCAATTCATCGTCTTCCGGCCTGAATCCCTTATTGAGAAGAATTGATCCCTGTTTGGAATCTCCCAGAGTTCCGGAGACAAACAGGAGATGTCCGGGCTTAGCGCCATCTCTGCGGATGATGGTCTTTCCTTCACCCAAAGCGGTTACAGACACCGCGATCTTCTTGGACTGGGAAATATCTCCTCCGGCAAGAGTGACTTTCCACTCTTCAGCGGCGGACTTGAATCCGGCAAAAAACTCCTCCACCCAGCGGGGCTTGGTCTGTGCCGGAAACGCTAATCCGAGAAGCGCATACCTTGGCTTGCCTCCCATCGCCGCCACATCGCTCAGGTTGACATTCAGGCTCTTTCTCCCCAGGAAATAAGGAGGATGCAGGGAAGCGATAAAATGATAATCTTCGATGAGTAAATCTTTGGTGAGTATGAAACATTTTTCCCGGGTTT
>Ga0224501_10001491_pt1 | contig 18150 bp, 17 predicted proteins | sample SF_Oct11_sed_USG_4_FD_169105 | JGI IMG/M metagenome (GOLD analysis project Ga0224501, IMG submission 169105) | Sediment microbial communities from San Francisco Bay, California, United States - SF_Oct11_sed_USGS_8_1 | ecosystem: Environmental > Aquatic > Marine > Sediment | place: USA... | reverse complement strand
TTAACCATATGCACCAAGAATCATTACGTGTCTATGCATAGAAAAGGTTTCACCCCTAGACAAAGTCTACTAGGCTAATTTGCCTCGGTTTCTTACCCTCAAACAAGGCATCAACCTCTTCCCTCATGAGCAGAATTCTCTGCGCATAATACTGCGGCAACCCATATTTCTCAACCAGATGCTGCGCTGCGTCCAAGTACTTTTCTATACCGCCACGATAGACGGTTAAGGTTAGCGACCCGCCGCATGCCGGACATTTCCCGCGAAGCGGCAAACGGCGGAAACGCCTATTGCACGATTTACACCTGAAGCCTTGCGTCGAGAACGCTCGCAGGTTTCCAGCAATATCCCGAATAAAGTGGGTTGTTAGAACCTTCAAGGCTACCTCTTTAGCGTCAACAGCCTCAATCTTCTCAGCCAACTCAAGCTGACTGTTCAGCTTTTCAATCATCGTTTTGAACCTTTTGTACGCACTTTCAGGATTTCCAAGATTGACGTTTGAGACAGGCGTCGTGTAATTAAAGCCTTCAAACTGCGCCTCGGTTCCGAGCCTATACTCGATCAGGTCTATGAGACGGCTGACGCGTTTGGCTTCCGCGTTTTCCCAAGTCTTTTCATAAAACTCAACGGGGTAAGCACAAGCAACGTCAACGTCATGTGCTTGCCTCTGCACCTCTTGTGTATTAACAATCGGAATCAAAAGCAACGGTGCATCCATTATCCCCCCTATTTGTGCAGGCAGGTATTCACGAGAAAAGTTAAGCAATGCCTCTAACGCAAGCATTAACGCGTCTTCGTCACCGTCACAGTCCCTTCGTTTGGCTGAATGCCAAACTGGATGCGCATAACAAACGTGCAGAGGTGTAAAACCAATAATGCGCCCCAAAATGCCCACAGAAGTATGAGGAGCCAAACCAACAACCAAACGCCCCACAAGCTCTTCCACACGCTTAACCGCGTAATAAGGCGAAAGACCATAAACCTTCGTCAAAAGTTCATCAGTGAAGTTTGCAACCCGTACAAAGTATCCTGCGCATCCCCTTGGAATAACAACATCTTGAATTTTCAGTTCACACATCTGGTTTGGACCTTTTAAAGGTGCACCATAAATATCGCGGGTATAGCCAAGTTGCCTAAGCCTCTCAACAGAAACCCCAACTTCGGAAGGCTTAAAATGCGTTAACGGAGCGTTAGTGGCATCAAAACGGATTGTCCCATCCTTATAAACTGATAAATCATATTTCGCACGCAGAACACCTTTCTCAATGATTTCCGGAGTCTTCGTCTCATTCATTAAGCCTTTAACACCCTTCAATACCTTCGGGACGGAAACGCCTAGATGGCTACACGTGCCTTCAAGAAGCGCTCTAAAGCTGATAACCTGTTTTCCATAGGATTTAGCAGACAGCTTACAGACTGGACAAATGTCTCCCTTCAAGTTTTTACCGCATCTGGGACAAATCTTCTCGAGGACTGTTTCAGAACCACACGCCGGACATTTTATCCGGAACGTATAGGTTTTGCAAACTGGACACTTGCGTTTAACAACTTCCACGAAGACTGATTCCCGTTTTGCTGCCTTGACAATGTTTCTTTGAGAACCGCCAGCTAGACCAACCGGGAAAAGAACGTGCACAAGAGGCTTCATCTCACGCCTTTTCGCCTTTTCAGGACGCCCCATCCGAGCACCAACAAGTGTCGGAGCTTTTTCTCTAACGAGTATGCCAGAGAGCAGCCTAATTGCTTCTAAAACAGACCCAGCAGAAGAAAACTCCACACTCGAAGCTTTATAGCCAAGGCAGAAGGCAAACGCGTGTGCATCGCCGTCCTCAACAATAATTTTGCCATCCAAAATCTTATGAGGTAGACAAATTGTTTCCAAGACCTTTTTGACATCTGCCTTCATCTCTCCAACGATTTCGCGAACAAAACCTTCTTCGCACCGTATTTCGGAATTGAGGAGCCATCTCCTCAACAGTTTGAGCTCTTGCGCTGAAGCGAGACTCGACCAGAAAAACGTGAAAGATGGATGAAGAGGTACGTGCAAGGTTAACGATAAGACTATCGCTTCTTCGATGTTGGGCTTATTGACAAACGAATCTTCTAAAAAACTTTTTAGTCTTTCCAACGGAATCTTGACGGTTTCTGTTGCCTCTCCAAAATCTCCGTTAAACTTTTTCATTACAGCCTTCCGTAGGTCCTCAACCCACCATTCCTCAACATATCCGGAAGGAGCAAGAAGCTTGCTATTGTACAAGAAATCGCCAAAACTGATCAATATGTCGCCTAGAAACAGAATCTTCTCAATCCTATTCTTTATCTCAATGAAATTTTCAACTGAAACCCGAACAACTGAACCGTCCTTCAACCTAACGATAGGAGGCTCTATCGCATCAACTGGAACAGCGATGCCGCCCTTTCCTGGAAGCTCTAAACGCAGCTGAGTACCTGCAGCTAGAAAGCCTTGAAGCGCAAGCATGGTTGCTGGGTGAACGCCCACAGCCGCCAAGCCTGTGTTTCGCGCCCTACCGTATCTGAGACGAAAACCGCCGCGCCTAGATGCGAAGGAAAAGATTGGACGCCCAGCGATAACATCGTCCATAAATCCAGCGGATTTCTTCTCAGATGCCTGATGGATTTTCTTAAGCCAATCCCACCCCTGAATCCCCAGTTTTTCTATAATCGTCAAAACTTTTGAAGAACGCCCCACGACCCCGTCGTTTACAACACGTAGGGCTCCGCCCCTCACACGATTTGTCTCTATGCGTGGAAGATTCCGAAAAGAAGAAACTTCAACAGGGTCAGATTCTGTGCCCGTTACTTCCACGGGTAACCATTGAAGCGCCCTCCGTAATTCCTCGTCTGAAACATGGTATTGGAAACGGCTTACAGAGCGTTCGTAAAGTCTCACCTCCTCAACGAAGCGTGCAATTTCCTCGTCTGTAGGCTTGTAATGGTCAAGCCCAAGCAGTCTACGCACAAAATCCCCAATCACTAGCGTCAAGGCTTGGTCCGTTCCGCCAGCAGAACGTATGGGACCCGCAAAATAGATTGAAAGATACTTTGTTCGGTCATGGTTAGTCTTGATTTTCACCTTTGCTACTCCCTGCAAAGGTGCGGCAGTAAGTCCCTCTGTAAGAATCGCTAGTGCGGTTCGTACAGCCTTTTCAGCTGCAGCCTCAGGCTCCATATGCCCAAACTTGCCATAAACAATTTCCTCGGCAACCTTGAAGGCTAATTCTTCCCTTGGAAGCTTGCTGCTTAATTTTCTAATGCTTTCGGCAACTCCCTTTGGCCCCACAAGCCCTTCTACAAGGTCAGCTAAATCCTTAGCGATTTCACACTCAGGCTTAAGCGCTGGATCAAGCCCCTTTTCCCTAGCTTTTCTGCTTATAGCATATAATTGCTCGAGTTTGCCCTCTAAGCCCGCCACATACTGTCGATATGCTTCGCTCATCTCACTGTTCAAGCTGTATCTCCTCAACCCTTTGTATCTGCCATTCTCTTTTGGTTTTCTGACACGAACAAATCAAAAACTATCGTTGCTGGAACTCATTATTCCGTGTGTATTCTACATAAAAACAGTGCGGACCACTTCTCTTTAGGTCGACCAGTTGTTTTTTGATAGGTTTCCTTCGCTATTTTACCTCTCTTTTTCAAACATTCTTTGCAACGCACATGCCTCAAATCAGAGGGACCATCACAAACTCCACAATTCAGTATCAGAACTTCGCCTAAGCCTCTTAATGTGGTCCACGCATATTCATGCTCGTCGTATTGCGGTTCAAAATTAGGCCAAACATCATAAACGGCTTCATCCCCTAAAACCTTCTTTAATGAATTAAAGTAGTTTTCAAAGGCTGTCAAAGGGGTTACGCCCTACGGCTTCTTATACCCTTAATGATCTCAGAAACCTTACTCTTAACCGCGGTGTTTTCCACAATGTTACCTGTTACGATTATGTCTGCTCCTGCAGAGGCTGCAACCAACGCTTGTCTTCTAGACTTAATGCCTCCGCCGACGATTAAAGGAATATCTATGTAACGTTTAACTGCGCGAATCATTTCTGAAGGAACAGGCTTTTTGGCACCAGAACCCGCCTCCAAGTATATGAAATGCATCCCCAGATATTGACCTGCCAGAGCGTGGGCCGCAGCGAGTTCAGGCGTATTGTATGGGACTGGAATTGCCTTACCCACAACACCCGCGGTGCCGCCTTCACCAACAATAATGTATCCTAGAGGAATCGGCTCCAAACGATACTTTTTCACAATAGGAGCCCCCAAAACCTGCGCACCCACCAGAAAGTAGGGATCAACGGAGTTTAGGAGAGACATAAACCATATGGCGTCAGCATGGCGGCTTATACCTGTAACGTTGTTCGGGAAGAGAATTACCGGAATCTTCACGGTACGCTTGACAGCCCTGATCACACCATCAAGATGACTTGCTGAGGCAAATGTTGAACCACCTACCATTATGGCGGAGGTTCCACTTGATAGTGCTTTCCTAGCAATTCTAGAGGCGTGGGGAGGCGTTGCCTTTTCAGGGTCGATAAGCGTCATGTGGATCGCTCCTTCAGACTCGATTTTTCCAAGCAGATACCTTTCGACAGAACCTACCATACACATCAACCTAGCTAGTCTCTTTAATTTCCGGCGTGGACGGCCGCCTAGAACTCCCATAAACCTTGTCGGTGAACATGCAGTAAACATCTATTTCACGTTGCACGGGCTTAATCTGGAACTCTTCTCTTGCACCGCAACTGCTGCAGCTCACAACAGCTCGACCTTCATCGCGAAAGAGTTCTACTCTAACTGTTTCCCTTCCGCAACTAGGACAAGAGAAGAATTTTGGTAACCGCTTCTTGGGGATGCGGACAACTTTTCTCTTTCTTCGTCCCATACTCGAATCCTTCTACATCCCTAAAAATCATACCTTCTGACTATTTATGTTTGTCCTTAAATACTTACCTAATACCATAAACAATGAGGATGCACCCATTTGGAATTGACATCATCAGTCCTAGATTTAAACTGGTCGGAAGTGGAGACAAAAATAAGGAGTTTCATAAAAGACTATGTAAAAAAGTCCGGGGCAAAAGGCATAGTTTTAGGGTTATCAGGTGGGATTGATAGCAGCACTACGGCAGCGTTATCCGCTTTAGCTATAGACGGAAACAAAGTTTTTGGGCTCTTGCTGCCAGAACAAGAAACATACAACGCTCAGGACATTGAGCATGCAAAACTTGTTGCCGAAAAATTCGGGCTCAAAACCCAAATGATCGACATCACACCGACTTTAAAGACCTTTTACAACACAATACCCATTTTTGAAACAGCTGATAAACTTTGTAAAGGCAACATAAAAGCACGAACACGAATGATCTACATTTACTATTACGCCAATAAGCTGAACTTGCTTGTTTGCGGAAGCTCAAACAAGTCGGAAGCCATGACGGGCTACTTTACAAAATGGGGAGATTTTGCAGCAGACATATCGCCAATTATGGACTTGTTCAAGACGCAGGTTCGAAAACTTGCACAGCACATAGGCCTTCCGAAAGAAATAGCAACAAAGCCCGCCTCGCCAAAGCTGTGGCCTGGACAACTTGCAGAAGAAGAACTAGGCATAAAATATGAAACTCTTGACCTCATCCTCTATGGATTAGAACATTTCATGAAGTCGGAAGAAATAGCGAAGCAATTAGGCTTAAAGAAGGAATTAGTGGATAAAATGAAACACAGATGGCTTTACACAGAACACAAAAGGCGAATGTTATTAACAACAAAAATTGAGTATCGAACTGTAGGAAAGGATTTCAGGCTTCCAAGCACATTTTATTAAATCATTAACGGAGACAAGCCTATGAGAGAAAAATTCAAAGTAGCCCTTGCGCAAATAAGCTGTAAAAGAGGAGATAAGACAGAAAATATAAGAAAAATCGAGGACAACGTGGTAAGAGCAAAAAAACAAGGCGCGGAACTTGTGATTTTTCCGGAACTTTCAGTGACAGGCTACGTACTCAGGGATCAAATTTATGAACTGGCAGAAACGATACCGGGACAGGCAACAAACATTTTGGAAAAATTGGCGGTAAAAACTGGAACGTACATTGTGTTTGGTTTGCCAGAACTTAGCGATAAAACGCAAGCAACAATCTATAACGCGGCGGTTCTTGTAGGCCCAGACGGCCTTATCGGGAAATATCGAAAAATGTATCTTCCAACCCACAGCGTTTTCGAGGAGAAAAGATATTTCCGCCCGGGATATCAGACAGCAGTGTTTGAAACCGAGCTCGGGAAAATAGGCTTAATCATATGTTATGATGTCTTCTTCCCAGAAGTAAGCCGCCTGACACGCTTAAAAGGAGCCCAATTAATAGTCTGCATTTCCGCTTCGCCAGCAACCCGCCGAGCGTTTTTCGAAACGTTAACGGTTGCAAGGGCAATCGAAAACACAGCCTTTCTAGCTTACGTGAACCTTGTTGGAATAGAAGATGGGCTGCAGTTTTGGGGAGGAAGCAGACTCATCGGACCTAATGGAAGAGTGCTCGTGAAGACCAAATACGACAAAGAAGATCTCGTGATAGGCGAGGTTAACTATGCCGACATAAGACCTATCGAAACGTTTGTTCCAATGTTGAAGGATTTACGTCCAGAACTGTTCGATAAGCTGAAAGAGAATGCAGAAAAACTGTAACGAGCTCTAAAAATGAGACCCGTAAGAATAATCCGCAACGAGAACATAGAAAGAGTGCTTATAGGCGTTCCGAAGGGTCACAAGCACGTTCGCGTTTACATGAAGTTAAAGGATGCAGCTCTGATATTTCAAGAAGCAACAATAGCAAACATCCTACGTGCATACTTAACCATAAAAACGCACTCGACAATAAGGGCGCAAGAGCTTAAGATGCACACGATGAAACTCGACGAAAACAAGGATATGCTCTTCATCAACTGTTGGGAACTTCCAGAAACCAAGAAGAAATATAGGAAGAATTAAGAGAGCTTCTGGAAGAGCCTACCTAAGATGTTTAACAGCCTGTTCTATGCGGTCTAATGCTTTTTTCAACTGTTCATATGCAGAAGCGTAGGAAATTCTAATGTAGCCCTCTCCATAACTGCCGAAGGCGGAACCTGGAACTGCTGTAACATGGGCCTCCCGTATAAGGAATGCTGCAAATTCTTCCGAAGGCATACCGAGGACTTTTATGTTCGGGAAAACGTAGAAAGCGCCTTTGGGAAGAGCACAATTAACCCCCTCGATCTCATTAAGCCTTTTGTAAACCAAACGTCGTCTCCTGTCAAACTCTTGAACCATGTCCTTAACACGATCTTGCGGTCCTCTTAGCGCGGCTAATGCAACATACTGCGCTAAGCTATTTACACAGGCAACCGTATACTGGTGCACAAGCCAAACAGAAGAAATAAGCTCCTTTGGTCCATAAACATATCCAACTCGCAGACCAGTCATGGCATAGGTTTTAGAGAAGGAATTGACAACCAGTGTACGCTCGCGCATCCCCGGAAAAGTTGCAAGACAATGGTGTTTAGCATCATCATAAATAATCTTCTCGTATACCTCATCAGAAATCACAATCAGGTCACGTTCAACGGCAATCTTCGCCAAAGCAGCAACTTCATCATAAGAAAGAACAGCACCAGTCGGGTTATTCGGATAATTAAGAATCATCACACGTGATTTGTCCGTGATAAGTGACATCACATCATCAATGGATAGCCTAAAATCATTCGTCTCTAACAACGGGACAGAAACAGGAACACCACCAGCTAACCGAACACTGGGTTCATATAACACAAATCCTGGATTTGGGACTAACACCTCATCACCGGGATTTACTAAGCTAGCAAGTGCCGAGAAAAATGCTTCAGTTCCGCCAACGGTAATTAGTATTTCAGAGTTTGAGTCATAGTTGAGACCATAATCATGATATGCTTTCTGAGTTAACGCTTCTCGAAGTTCACGAATACCATTGGTTGGTGCATAATGCGTCTTTCCTTCTTTCGCCGCTTGCCAACCAGCATCCAACGCATGCCTGGGAGGCGTAAAATCCGGTTCGCCTACGCTCAAGTTAATAACGTCGGGTATTTTTTGGGCTAAAGCGAAAAAGCGACGTATTCCAGAGGGCTTTATGTGTTTTAGGCGTTCTGCTGGTTTGAAGTCTGAGACCAAGAGATGTGCCTCATCATGCATTGTTTTCTCCAACATAAATTGTTTGTGTTCACAAACAAGCAATAATGAACTCGAAATTCCGATAATCTTAAAAGAAGAGCCCGTATACAAAATTGTATCCATCAGAAAGAACCTGTGGAGAGAGAAATTTGAAGCTGAAGGAAAGCGTTCAATCGTGGCTGATGAGTTCTCTAAACGACCCAATTGTAAAAATACTCGCCAAAAACAGCCAGTTAACGAAAACTCAGCTTGAAACATTACTTATTGACATTTTATCTGAAAATATTGCCCGCAAACCCCTAAAATACGATGAAAAAGCCAGATTAAGGCTAACAAAGGCGAAAATAAGCCGCGGAGCCTTTAACAGAACCCTAAAACAGGCAAAAGGAAACATAGTAAAGGCAATTTATACAGTGTTGCTCTTGGGATACTTGGGAATCTTCGAAAGCACAACTCTAGACCCATATCTAGAAATAGCAAACAAACTACAAAAATACGTGGAAGCATACAAAAACATACCAAACAAAAGCGGAGAATTAAACGAACATCTAAAGGTCATAAAAATGATAAGAGAAGAGCTTGAAACAAGCCTAAAACAGCTGTCTAATCCATAATAAGGCACGTGTGACGTCACACATCACACCAGAAACTGAGCGATGTTTCCGTAAGTGAATGTGCATGCGCCAATCGGAACACGAAAAAGACGCAATTCAAAAAATAACTAGGAAACGAAGTCTTTTCGTGCAATGTAACAATTGCTTTATGCTTAGGGTGCTTGTCACTTCGATTGTGATGTGTGATGTCATAGAACCATTCAAGTAATGTTAGGCACCATAATCTTTAAATTTTCAATGGTATAACTGTGATGTGTGATGTAACGTGATTGAATCACATGTAGTCACACGTGAATCACAGGGGCGTGTTGTTTGACCGAAGTTTTACTGGTTCTCGTGGGCGCCTTACTTGCAGTAACCGTCGGCGCCGCAGTTGAATATTATAGGCAGCTCCGTGAGATTCAGAGGGAGTATGAAAAGGCGAAGGAAGCTGTTGAAGACATTGTTTTGAGTTTCAATAGGCAGCTTAAGCGTGAAGCCGAAAAGCTGGAGTTTGTTGCATACAAAGTTGAGGGAGTTTCCTCGAAAAATGATAGGGCTCTTAAAAGAGCGGAAGAAGTTGAGAAACTACTGGTTGCTTTAGAGCCCAAAATTGGTGGGGGGTTAAAAGATAGAGAAAAAATGTCAGCACGGTTGAATGAGGTTGATAAGAAGTTGCGTGATGTTGTTGCATCACAAGAGGCACTAGCCGCAAAAATTTCCGACGTAGAGAAGCAAGCCCAACAATTCCTGATGATTCCTGAGGCAAGGGTTGAAGCGGTGATTCCCATAAAAAGGGAGAAGGCCCTAGCCCCGTTGACTGAAACTGAGTTGTCAGTGCTGGAAATGTTAGCTATGGAAGGCTCCAAGACTGCTCCCGAAATTAAGGATAGAATCAAGCTTAGCAGAGAGCACACGGCAAGGTTGATGAAGAAGCTTTACGAAGAAGGCTATTTGGAAAGAGACACTAGCAAAATTCCGTTTAAGTATCGTGTAAAGAAAGAGATGAAAAAACTATTAAAAAAGACGGAAAGCGAAACAACCTAATCAATGTAAGGACATTGATTCCTGTTCACTTAGCTTTTTGAGGCGTTTCTCCATATCTGAAAGTCTTTGCGATTTCGGAAGCCCGTAGTCTTCTTTTCCCCTTTTATCTAAATATTCTGGATAATGTGTGACCTTTATTGGCACAGCAAACCTGATTTTCGGTTCAGATATGAGCAGAGCCTCGCCAACATCGAGCATCTTTATTTCCGTGTCACTATACTCTAGATAAGGCGTGTTTTGAGTGAGGTAGCCCCTGTCGCGACGCAACTCTGTCTTCATAATAACCTTGGTCCAAAGCTCTGCGAAGACGTTGGGGTTTATTCTTGAAGGCCGCGGTGTCACAGCGTTCAACCCAACACGATATTTTCGGTATGTTAGAGCGATGTCCGAAAATATGGTTTTACGTACTTCAGGGTCAAGGAACTCATGGGCCTCTTCAAGGGTTATCAGGAGAGTTGGAAGTCTCTTCCACTCCTCAAAATTGTCTTCCCACATCTGTTTATAATGATACGCAACATTGGATGCTGTGAGGCAGGTGATGTTGTGTTGCTCCTCAGAACTTAGACCTGAAATATCAATGAGACATGTGACTCCCTTGCTAACGTTTTTGATAACATCATCAATGAAGTTATAGTTAGAAGGCGGAAAGAGGGTTGGTGAAAGGTCAGAAAGCTTGCTCATAAGAGCCTCAATTACGCTTTTTGCTTTGTAGTTGATGATTTTGCCAACTCCCACATATCCTTCTGCCCCATAAGCTTCAAGCGATTCCTCTATCCAGCTGCTGCCCAGTTTTTCATACAATCTTCGGGAAACTCTTACTTGAGGCTTACCTATTTCAGGGAAAATCGTTCGCAATCTCCCAGGATGAAGGGTGTGCAATCCTATACATAATCTGCCTTCTCTGGCTGAGTAGTAGCGGACTTTGGTGTGAAAAAGCGGGTGATCCCGTAGACCCCTCTTCGGCTCTATTCCCTTTCCTGTCAACAATTGACCAGCAAAGTCGAAAATGAGCCCGACAGTTTTCGGGCTGTAATCGATAATGCGAGCGTTTAGGACAAGTTCTGTGTTGGTCTTCCCTGACCCAGTCATCCCGAACATGCCCATCATGAGGGGAATAGCCTCAAAACTCAGGCCCACAGAATCGAGCAGATGTTCGCCCGAACGTAGGCGCCCTATCTCCAAGTCTCCTTTAAGTCTCAGGGCAGAAGAGTCTTCTTTTCCAGTTGCGTACACTCTATCTCTATAATTGGGATTGAATGTTGGAGAACGTACCTTACCATCTTTCTCTTCGAGAAAAAGGACAGCCTCGACTTGTCTGTAACTAGAATATGGACCAAAGGACTCTTTCCCTTCCGCCTCACGAAGCTGCTCGCTCATATCTAGAGTTGACGAACTCTTGGCATCCACAACACGGGCATAAAAGCTCTTGCCCCCTGAGTCTATCCGAACAATCTGTCCAAAACATAAATTAACTCCCTCGTCGACAAAGAAGACAATCTGATCTCCCCGCACTTCGCGTATAAACCCTACGGACTCAGACATGCTCAATCCGCTCCCATCTAAAAGGATGTTTCACTCCATGAAGCTCATCTGGGAAGTTACATGACAGCTCTTCCAAGCGAAGTACATCCAACACCCCAGTGTCAACCAACGTTTCCTCAACCTGATCATGGTAGTGAAGTAACTTTGAGTCAGATGGAGCGGAAAAATCATGGGCAAGCCAAAGGGCAACTGGGTACCCAAGACATCTCGGATCCTCAGATACAGATGTGAGTGGTGAAACCAACCCATCTGCTTCACGGTCAGTTAGGTATTCCATTATATCACATCTGAAGGCACGTGAACTATCATGACACAATTTTATAAGAGACACATTGCCGTACAGATGCTTATCTTTATTCGCCTCTCTAACTGGGTAGTAAATCCAAGCAGGATAAGACGCAAGCATGCATGTTGCTGCCATAAAATCTCGACCTTTTTCATCAAGAAGTGTTGGAGACTGTTTACTTATAGCAAAAAGATTGACCTTCTTACGAAGAGCCTCTTCGTATAGCAAGGTGTAGAACCCTCTTTTTCCGCCGAAGAAACTAGCTCCATCCAAAAGAATGTAATCTCCTTCACTTAGTCTCCGAAGAGTCTCGCTACCCATACTAACACTACCCTTAGACTCTTCGTGAAGAATTTTCAAAGCCATTTCACTTTCTAGTTGTAGCCTTCGATCCGTTAAGAAGTTAGAACGTGTCCGGCGATCTCCAACTATGCTGGCAATGCTCTCTTCATAACCCCAAACTACATTGCGTCCTTCCACTGAAGCATGTGCTACCCTCATTAGATAAACGCCCCAGTTGTTTGCCCTTTTCAATGTTCTTGTAGAGCAATCCACGGCGAGGAAAATTCCTTCATATTTTTCCATCTTGGCCAAAGGCTTTATCTTAGACTTGTCAGGCTTAACTGCCATTACTGGTTCTTCTCCCACCTCACGAAATCCTACCACACGACCTTTATCGATGTAATCTGCTAGTTTCTTCTCCATCTCCACTAAGCCTTCTTTGATCTTGTCATTCATTAGATCTTCTCCTTAGATAGATCTTCACAACTTAACATGTTACCATCCCAAGGAAGGGGTACAACTACTTATTATCGTTTATGAAATTAGTAAATCTGCATCACGCATGATATAAGTCTAGGGCATTTGATAATCAAGAAATCACTCTCCATTGGTGTTTTTTCTCACATCTATTCTCGTCAACCAAGTGAAGAACGTTTTCAACCGTCGACCAGCTTCCTATTTGGGTATACACCCCGGTTGTTAGCCTCTTTCCTACCGTTTTTGAACAGAACTGGGTGATAATCTTGTCATGGTACGTGCTGCTTAATTGTGGCTGGAGAAAAACTTGTAGTCATCCTGTATTTCAAGCGGTTAGAGCCCCCCATCTTAACAAGCAATCCCTTACTCGTCAACCTGGCAAGATAGGTTGCCACCGTGCTGAGACTTATCGGCTCTTTAAATTCTTGTTCATAAGCAGATCGAACCTCTTTTGAAGAGACCCATACTATCGGAAAACGCTTCTGAATAATCATGCGAACCTTGTCATACTTGGAAAACTCGTTGCTTAAAGTGATTCCAGGGTTGGCTCCACCACTGGGCATTCCACCTAACAGCTCCACTAGATCTAGAAGACGAAGAGCCTTCTCTCTAGTTATTTGACCCTCAAAGGCTATCGTATATTTATTGCCTTCACTATCGAATAGCTCGATGCGCATCTTCCTCGCTGGCATTAACGGTATGCACCTGTAACGGTACTTCACAATTTTACAGTTCACAAGTTATAGATGTTATGGTGAAAGGGCATTAATAAGGAACGTTGTTTTAAAGCTAAGAAAGAAAAAGAAGAAAACTTTTCACCGCTTTTGTGATCACAAGCTTCACAATTTTTCTAAATGGCAAATAAAGAAAAAACAACCAGCAGTTAGCTATCTCCACTAGAAGAGTAGGGGTGACCTTTTCACAAAAAAGAAGCACGAAAAAGTAAATATTAGCAAAAAGAAAATGAAAAAGGAACAACAGTAAATAAATTTCACAAGGTATTCACAAAATGTGAAGGAAACATAAGCACAGTTATCCCCAACTATCTTTTTTAGTTTGCTCAGCTTGACTGTTAAAAAATAAAGAATTAGAGAATATAAAGAAGAAAAACATCGAAAAAGGTTTATTAAAAAATGTAAGAAGTGTTAAGATGAGAGTGACACCCCTTTGTTTCCATTGGAAGCTACAATCTCTAGGCACAACTTGTATTTGAGCAAAAAATTCTTGTATATATCTAGAATATTAAATAATAATTATTATAACATATTTGTTTACTCTTACCTTCTAGGGTATATTTCTTTGGAAAAGGAAATCAAAATAATCATTAATGATTAATTAGAGATTTCCACTAGAAACTTTGGGGTGTCCCCGTTCTTTTCTATATTGGTATGACATCGACATTTTTTCTCCTTTTAGGAATTTTATGCGTTTATTCATTTTTCTGTATGGAAGGGCTTATCTTTTTCTCTAGTGGAAAGTGAGGTATTACCCGTGGGATGTAAGGAGGGTGCCAATGAATAGCAATAACATACTTGATGAAGTGTTTGAAAAATTCTTTAATAACGTAAAAATCTTCAAAGATCGAGAGGTTCTCCGGCATGACTATTTGCCTGATAGACTGCCGCATCGTGAAGAGCAGATTAAACGCCTTGGGGAAACAGTAGCTCCGGTCTTGAAAGATGCTAAATGTTCCAACATCTTCATTTATGGAAAAACAGGAACGGGTAAAACAGCTGTAACCCAGTACGTGCTGAACCATTTAGAGGCTAAGACGAAAGAATTTAACGCACCGATCAGGTTCCATTTTATTAATTGCCGTTTGGCAGGAACCGAATATCGTGTTTTTGCAAGTTTATCTCAGAGCATAGGTGTTCGCGTACCCTTTACTGGCTTATCTGTTGGAGAGGTTTTTGACAGGTTTAGAGCCGGCTTAGACTCTTCCAAAATAATTTTCATCATTGTTTTAGATGAGATTGACGCGTTAATAAAGGCTCGTGGTGACATCCTCCTCTATGAACTCACACGGATAAATGAAACATTACGCAACAGCAAAGTTTCTCTTATCGGTATATCCAACGATTTACGACTAAAAGAGTTTCTTGACCCGCGTGTTTTGAGTTCACTTGGTGAAGAAGAAATTGTTTTTCGACCATATGATGCTAGCGAATTGAAAAACATTCTTTTTGAACGTGTACATTTGGCGTTTTGTGATGAGGCGTTGTCTGAGGGGGCCCTTGGTCTTTGTGCCGCTTTGGCGGCTGCTGAGCATGGTGATGCCCGGCGGGCTTTAGACCTACTGCGTGTCGCTGGCGAAGTTGCTGAGCGGAAAGATGCAAACATTGTTGTCGAAGAACATGTTAGAGAGGCTGAGAGCCGCATTGAACATAACCGTGTTGTCGAAGCCTTAAGGAATCTCACTTTGCATTCGAAGCTTGTTATCCTGAGCGTTTTTCACTTAGGAAGGGCAAATGTTCACCGTGCTATTACAGGCGAAATCTACGAAGTTTACAGTGAACTTTGTGAGGAATTAGGGCTCACACCTTTGACGCAGCGACGAGTGAGCACATTGATAAATGAGCTTGACGCAGTAGGGTTGTTGAATGCAAGGGTCATAAGCATGGGAAGATATGGGCGAACAAAAAAAATTCGGTTAGAGGTAATGCGTACCCTTATTAGAGGAGTTTTCACTAATGACAATAGGCTTGGACGTTTGGTCAAATATGAGCCAAAATGCCTTTCGAAGCAAGCGAGTGGTAGGCGTTGAAGACGGAAGCTTCCAGAAAGGCATAACCCCGAGGGCCCTTCTTGCCGTCGCTCTGTTCAAAGGACTGAAGATTGAGGGTGTAAAAATCGCGAGGATAGTGGTTGATGGTTTGGATGCAACTGAAAAACTCGGCGAGGTCCTAGGCGAATGGGAATTTGAAGCAGTATTGCTTGCCGGTGTCTCCTTTGCAGGCTTTAACGTTATTGATCCAACAATTATCCATGAAGAATTCGGGAACCCGGTCATTGTCATATCGAGGACGAAGCCCAACAGCAAAGCGGTAAAGCGAGCTCTTGAACGGCATTTTGAAGATTGGCAGTCTCGTTGGAGCGTGTTTGAGAGATTAGGGTTGGTCCATAAAGTTGTTGTTTCAGCCAGTGAGCCTCCTGTTTATGTTGAAACAGTGGGTGTACGTGTTGGATGGGCTGGCAAGCTTATTCGCGCCTTATCGGTTTGCAGCAGAATTCCGGAGCCGATCCGTGTTGCGCGATTGATCGCGCGTGGATTATCCTAACTGAACGGGATGACTGTGGCCTCTAATGTTTGAAGATTTACTACCGGAACCTTTCCAACTGTTGGAACAAACCCAAGCCTGCGCATATAATCTGTCTGCTCCTGCCAACCGCCCGAACTAACAACTAAAACTCCACGATAATTACTGTATTCCAATACGTGTATGTGGCCGGAATGGAAAACGTCTGGAACCCGTTCAATAACCAAGAAGTCTCTATTTTCAGGCGACAAAGGCGTTTTTCCGCCGTATACTGGTGCCAAATGACGGCTCTGTAACAACAAGGTCATAGCCTTTTCGGGATGTTCGTGATTCATTCCTGGAACCGCGGAAAGAACGTCGTCCAAGCTGCGGCCGTGATATAGTAGTGCCTCTACGCCGTGGAGGCTTAGGAAACATGGGTTTCCAAGGGAATGAACTTTTCTTGACTCTTGTAGGGGCTCTAGAAACTCGTTTGAGATTGCTGGCTGAGGCAACGCTTTTCTTGGGGCGTCGTGGTTTCCGGGGATGATTACTACTTCTATATAGTCTGGGATTTGTTCAATGAACATCGCAGCCAACTTGTACTGTTCGTAAACCTCTTTGACTGCCAGCTCTTTAATCTGGTTGGGATAAATGCCTACTCCATCAACAATGTCGCCTGCTATCAAAACATATTTCACGTGGCCTGCTATCTCCCTCGTCTTTTCGCTTCCATATTTGCCGTTAAGCCACAATGTAAAACGGTTGAAGGATTCTTTCTGGAATTTCATGCTGCCAACATGCATGTCTGAGGTGAACACCGCATAGACCGGAATTGGAGCCTTATGATGAGGCTTTCGGGCTATGTCAGGCAAGATTATGTCTTCAGCAATAAGGAGACGGCTTCTTGTTTTTATAACACTTAGGCAGATAACTTGGTCAAGCAGAAGCAACCGTGCTTTTTTCAGGAGTTTCTGCGGGGCGTTCTGTGGCACAAGTACTGTGGCGTTTGCATGCAAGTCTTCAATCGTTAGAAGTATTTTTTGTTTTGACTCTCTCTTTTCGATTACCATGCCGATTATTTTGAGCTTCGTGCTTGCTGGGGCCTTTAGAGCGTCTATGACCGACGCGGCGCTTCTAACGTCTAGCCTCTGCCTCAACAACTTCTCCATTCGCCTGAATCTGTCTCGGAAATATTCCAGATAATCCTCGATTGTTCCGCTTGAGCTTAGTTTTCTACTCGGGTCTTCAATTATGTCGATGTTTGCTTCAACTTCCTTTGCATAAGGGTGAAATGGCTTTTTTCTTTCTGTTATTTGCGGCTCTGACAATGTTTGAAGCGGCTCTTCTAATGGTTGAGTGAGAGCTTCTTTTACCGGCTCCGGCTTTTTCACCAGTTCCTCTAGAAAACTTCTTTCAATAAACAACGGCTTTTCCTTTAAGGATTCTATTTTTTTCACAGCTTTCCCTATGATTTCTGTTGGGTCTTCAGTTGCAGCTAGTATGCTTAAAAACTCAAAAGCTTCCTTGTTTAGCTGGTATCCTGCTGTAATTGTTAATCCTACTGCTTTTTGCAGTTTTTCTGTTTCGCTCATATTTGAAGGGTTCTCCAATCTTGCTTTTTTGGAACGATTATGTAGCCTTCTTCCTCGTCTCCCAAGGCTTCTGTTCGGCTTTTGATGTGAAGGTATGCAGTTAAAGCAGTGGTCACCGCGTCAATTTCGTGATACGTTAGGACATGCTCTTTGATGTCTCCTTCTAAACCTATGCGTTTTAGGATTGTTTGAATTTTTCCCCAGTCTTTGGATGGCATGCTTAAGGCTTTACGTGTTGATGTGGGGTGCACCTCTGTTGTTTCGTATCCACTTTTTGCTATTAGCTTGTTCAATTTCATAGCTCGTTTTGTGAGTTTCTTCATCGCCCGGAGGCTTGGTGGAAAAACTCGATATCCTCTCCTTATCATTTCTCTATCCGCTTTTTTAAATATCCCGCTTTTTGGAAGAGTGAAAGGCGCGTCAACTGCTATGATTGCTGGTTTGCTGCGGGTGATGCCTTCTAGTATTTCTTCATCCGTGTAGATTAGGTTTGTTTTCACCTTCTTGTTTTCCCCGACAGCCCATCCTGTTGGATTTTCTGGTTTTCCAGCCAAGTCTATACCGATTATAGCTTCGTTTTCCAATTCTAACACTCACGTTCAAATTTATATATGCGGTTTTTGTTTAGATGTGTTAATATCTCAGTGTTCGCATATCCGTTTGTTAGCATGGTGATGCAAATGAGTGAAATGCGCAAAGTTCAGCGCACCCCGGGTGGCACATTCTTTGTTTGTATACCGAAGGCTTGGGCTAAACGCTATGGTTTGAAACGAGGCGACATAGTAGCTATCAGCGAGACCAGCGACGATAGGCTTCTCATAGATCCCAAACACGGTGTTGAACCTTCTCCCCGCACTATTACTTTAAGGCCTAGACCCTATTTAAGCCGTGAAATC
>Ga0224501_10001489_pt1 | contig 18157 bp, 17 predicted proteins | sample SF_Oct11_sed_USG_4_FD_169105 | JGI IMG/M metagenome (GOLD analysis project Ga0224501, IMG submission 169105) | Sediment microbial communities from San Francisco Bay, California, United States - SF_Oct11_sed_USGS_8_1 | ecosystem: Environmental > Aquatic > Marine > Sediment | place: USA... | reverse complement strand
TTCCTAAAGTCTCGCAGACTTATTTACGTTTTCGCAAGCACTAGACATGTAGGCAAAAGTGTAACGTGGCAAATTATGATCGGTTTTTGAATTGTTTCAGGAATTTTTCATATACTGACCTAGGAACATATTTCTTGATTGTCTTTTCCCATCCTCCAGGACCAACTAAACTTTTGACAAAACTTGAGCTTATCTCTGCAATTTCTCTTGGCGGTATCAGAAACACGGTCAGAATATTGGAATCTAAATCACTGTTAATGTACCTCATTACACGTTCATATTCATAATCACCTTCAGACCTAATACCTCTTAAGATATAACATGCCTCTACAGATTTTGCATAATTAACCAGAAATTGATTCTCAAAGGTATCCACTGATATGTTTCGATACTGTTTCGTGATTTTTCTCAGCATTTCAACTCTTGTAACAAGAGGAAAAGTGTATTCTTTGTCAGGATTTACCCCTATTGCTACAACTAGCAGATCAAATAATTTTGAGCCTTGTTCGATCATCCATAAATGACCGTTTGTTGGAGGATCGAAACTTCCTGCGTAAACTCCTTTTTTCATATGTTGATAATCTCTAGAAATTCTAATAAATTTATCTGGTTGAAAAAGCATCAATTTTTCGAAATGTTGCGAGTGTGTGTGCATGGTTTCTCTTTGAGTTTGTCGATAACTATGTCGAAGAGTTTTTTCGCGACTTCTCGTTTCGTGGTAAGGGGAACATGTATGACTTTCTTATTCTCGTCAATAATAAAGACCTCGTTGGTGTCACATGAGAAGCCGACACCCTTTCGTCCAGTGTCGTTTGCGGTGATGAGGTCCGCCTTTGCTTTCTTGAGTCGCTTGTAGGCGCTTTGAATCAGTTGTTCATCAGACACGTTGGATTCCGCCCGGAAAGCCACAAGAAATATGTCTGGACTAATCTTCTTTACGACATCGATGATTTTTGGAGTCGGGTTTAATTTTACTGTGAGTTGGTTTCCAATGCTCGTAGGGACTTTGTGTTGATACCTCCTCTCTGGCGTCCAATCCGCCACGGCTGCAGGAGCTATCATAACATCGTATTTCTGAGACTTCAACTCAGACACAACTGCTTCATACATTTCCTGAGTAGTTTCTACAGAGATTGTCTTGGCTCCGACGGAAGGCTTAGCGTTTCCAAGGCCGTAGACTAGGGTTACTTCAGCTCCTCTTGACAATGCTTCTTCAACTATTGCTACACCAGTCTTCCCAGAGCTTCTGTTCGTGATCACCCTCATAGGGTCGAGATATTCTAAAGTTGGACCAGCTGTGACCAGTACCTTTTTTTGGGCTAGGTCTTTCTTGGTGGTGAGCCTGTGAACGACGGTTTCAATGATTTCCTTTGTGTCAGCGATCTTGGCCTTTCCTTCCTCCACTCTGGGCATAACAAACTCCACGCCCAAGGATTGAAGCTTCCTAACGTTCTCGGTCACTACAGGGTGACGATACATAGATTCATGCATCGCCGGCACAACCATGACAGTCATGCCGGATCCTAAGGCCGTTGAAACTACTGTGGTGACGGGGGTGTCATCTATCCCACAGGCAATTTTGCCGATGGTGTTCGCCGTTGCTGGAGCCACCAAAACAAGGTCAGCCTTCTCAGAAAACTCGCCAGCCATCGTAACATGCTCAATTTTTCCAGTTAGTTCTGTTACAACCTTGTGTCCGGTAGCCCACTCCATGAGGTATGGATGAATTATCTTTTGAGCCATGGTTGACATGATTGCGTAAACTTCTGCGCCTTGTCGCATAAGTTCACGGGAGATTTCTGGGCATTTGATGGCTGCAACACTTCCCGTAATGCAGAGTGCAACCTTTCGATCTTTTAGTAGGTTTGACTTGCTTCCTGTTAAGTCTTTTGAAGGGTGAGTTTCAGACAAACTTTACACCTCTACTTTCTATTTGTTGTGTGCTATCTCGTGCTTTGTATGAACCCTCTTCCTTTCCTCTTTAATTTTTCCCATTTTTCGCGTTCTAAACGAAGTTGTATGAGGTCTATGTCCTTGTAGATTAGATTTTCCTCCTTTGGTGGTATTGTTCTTTCGACGCGTTCCTTTTCGGGTGTGAATATGAGGGAGTTGCCAAATTCTGCAACATTGGCAAAGAAGCAGTAGGCATATATGGATCTGCGGGCATCGAAGTGGACTGCCTTGAAGTCGGCTGTAACTGGAGTGAAGGCTGGATTTAAGACGAGATCCACTGGAGGCTCAATGTTTTTCAGTGCCACCCTTAGGTCCATGTCGAGGAAGTCTCGGCATATAACGATTGCGATTCTTCCAAACTCGGTGTTGCAGACGAATGTTTTTCTAGGGAGCTCTCCAACGTCTATTCCCTCATTTAACATTTTGCCTTCGTAGTGTATGATGGCTGGAATGTGCTTTTCCTGTCGCCAAAGGATTCCATCGGGTCCTACGACCACGCTGACGTTGCGCTTTGTCTTCTGGTCGTGGTATGATCCTGGAATAATATACATCTCATAGGCTTTTGCCAGGCTCAGTATATCTTCTAGCAGTTGGCTGTAGTTAAGGTCAACGGTAAGTTCTGGGAAGAGTAGAACGTTGATAGATTTCGCGTGGGCGATTTCTATCATGTTTTTGACTTTGAATCTTACAAGTTCAACTTTGTCCCGTCGAAGTCCAAAGAGGCCAGCAGCCTTCTCCTCGTAGAATTCGTGCACAACATCGCCTGACTTGGATAAGCCAATTTGAGCGAGGGCGACTCTACACTTACTCTTCGGAATTCTTGGGAATTCTGTAAGGAGGTCCCTGTAAACAATTTGATATTTCTTCTTAGGCGTTACTGCTGGGGATCGCCTTACGGGTACGCCCACTTTTATGTGTACAGCTTCTGGTCTACACGTTCGAAACTGCCCAGCTTCGTCTATATAGACTACTTGCGGGCTCACCTTGAAGACGCCAAAGTCGCCCGCTCGCGCCGAGATCTTGATGGATTCGACTTTGAGAGGGTCAAACCGCTTTCCTCCTAAGTCTATTGAACCATCTTTCACAGCATATTCAGGGGGCGCTTCAGTCACCCTAAACCCTTTAGGGATAAGATTGTCAATTCTTACTATTAACCCAAAGTTCTTAGCAACGTTAACAAGGTCCAGTTGAATCTCAAGGTCTTCTTCTATAGCAACTTCTTCCGGAACTGTAAGATGACCTTGGATGTTAGCGTGCTCAAATCTTTCTAGGCCAACAGCCTTTTCATAGGTTGGTGTTGGTGTGACGAAACTCGCTGTTGATGAGGTTATAGTCGGTACGTGCAAGATTTCGCTTAGTGACGTTGCTAGCTTTCGTTCCTCTCTAACCTTGTCTAGAAGTCTGTGAACTTGCTCGGCTTTTTCTGGATGCTTTGCTTTCATGTATGATTGAACTGAAATTTTTAAGATCCTTTCGGCAACAATGTAGTATCTTGCCTTTTTTTCTGGGTCTGTTTCCTTGTTGGCGTTGTCCATATAGATGTAGCCGTCAAAGAGGCGTTGCGTAGCGATCGCATATTCTGAGGCGGTTTTAAAGCCAGCTTTAACGTAGTAGTTTGCTGCGCTTTCTAGGTGCTGAGTTGCAGCCAAGTGCAACTTCATGTCTCTTGTATCCTCAAATCTTGTCCCAGCTTCAAGCGCCTTGCAGAAGCGGCTATGGCCTAAGGCTAATATTTTGGCTTTTTCGTTAACACTATGTTCTTTAGATTCTTCGAAAAGTTGAGAAGCTTCCAAATATAAGTCGGGTGAGTTTTCTGCTTCTGCTAGCGTCATCGTTCGCCAAGCGCGGCAGAGGCAAATTATGGGGATCAGCTCTTGGCGATCCGACTCTTCCATGTTATCCGCTGCCTTTTGGAATCTTTGGGCTGCAGAGCTGTATTTTCTGGAGCTGGCAATGTGGTCGCCCTGCCTGTCTAGGATTCTTGCTTCTTCCAAGGCGATCCTTCCGAGACAGTATTTTTCTCTTGTGTCCGAAGCTTTGATTAGATAAGCTTGTTCGATTCTCTCCAGCTGTGCGTGAGCGTCCTTGATGGTTTTCATTGCTTCTTCAAATAGCTTTGCTGCTTTATTGAAGGATTCCATCGCCTCGATGCTTCTTTCTTGTCTACTCAAATCTTCTGCATGCTCCAGCAGTGACCATGCTAGGAAGTTTGAGGAAAGGTAGCCCCACAATTTTGATTTGTTCAGAAGAGTTGCGGTCTTTTCGTAGTTTTGTTTTGCAATGGCGTATTCTTCATGTTTATGGGCGAGTTTGGCTTTCTCGATTTCATTCCATGCTTCCATGTAGACAGCATAATCCTGATAGAAGTCAGCAAATTGATGGATTTTTTGAGCCGCAGCCTTGTAATATGCGGATGCGTCTTCGAAATTTTCTGCGGCCTCTTGGTGCTTGCCAAGGTAATCCTTGTTTCTTGCTATTTTCCAGTAGGACTCAGCGACACGGCTTGGTAGGTCAACTTTCTTTAATTTTTCGGCAGCATCGTTGAAAACCTGAATTGCTCTGGTCAACATTTCTTTGTCTTTAGTCAGTTGATATATTTCGGTCAACGTTCCTCCGAACGTGTCTTCGAATCCTGCAACAAAGACTATGAGGGATGGCGTAGGGCGAGACGAGATCCATTTTTTGGAGTGTGAAATCCCGTCTTCCATATCTGAGATAGAATTTTCGAGAAGTGTTATCTTTTTGTCTTCATCTGTTTCTAATCTTGCTAACTCTGTTTCTATTTGTGCTGCATAGATCTTGCCAATGCCAAGAACCCAATCGTTTGACGGGAAGGATCTTTCTACAGTTTTGATGTAGTCTTTTCTATGACCTAGAGCTTCTATTAGCAGCTTTGTTTTTTCATCTTTTCTTTGTTCCAAGTTAGAACAAGAATGCAGCGCTTTACTCAAAGCGTGAAGAGTAGAACCTATAGCGTCTGGGGAACCTGAGCGGACTGCGTATTCTAATCCTTTCCGTCCAATTTCTACTGCTTTTTTTGAAAAAGTGAGTTTTTCTGATGGATTGACTGCGAAGTCACGTGCTAGGGAAGAGTAGCTTTCGACGTAGAACAAATAGGTTTCCGCGATGACGGAATCTTGAGAGGCCAATTGAAGGTGTCGTATGGCGTCTTCAGCGTATTTGATAATGTCTTCGCGTCTCTTCTTCTTTTTACCTGGGTTCGCTTCCCGTGGAATCATCCAGTCTGTGGTAAATGCAAGTATGTATGACGCTACACCTTTTAGGTAATTATCGTTCACTATAAATCCTTGTTGTAGCATTTCTTTGGCATATTCTAACGCGGATTCAATTTTTTCAGTGAAGAAAAGGGTACACAAAGCTGCAGCCCATCGTGACAGAGCAGTGAAATAAGGATTATCAACCTTTTTGGAAAGTGCCACCGCTTTCTTCGAGTATCTCAAGCTTCTATTCGCCAGTTTTTTTCTCTCTTCTTCTTGTTCACTTATGTTTGCGACATACCAGTTCACAAGGCTCGCTATGGAATAGGCCTGAAGGAGTTCACTCTTGTTGTCAAGCTTTGATAGAACTGAAATGGCTTTGTTGCCACAATCTAATCCTTCTTGAGCAATGACTCGCTTTTCCTTCTCAGTAGACGCAAGAGATAAACGTTCATTGAGGCATAACAATAAGGTGTTACAAGTTTTTCCGTAATTCAGTTCGTCCCCAGCATCTCTAAACGCCTTTAAGGCTATGTTTCCAAAACCGCGACAATCATCAAGCATCTTCTTCTTCTCTTGAGGAGTGGATGCCAGCCAGGAACGCGTATATTCCGCGATGGCATTACATTGCGCGGTTTTCCCTTGATTTTCCAAGCTTTCTTCCTTTTCAAAAAGCTTAGCAGAGTTCTTGTAGGCTTCTACTGCCAATTTTCTGAGTTTCTTGAATTCTTCTAGGTCTTTAGTCTGTTTAGAAGCCTGATTGTAGCAAAAGCCTGTCCTTTGCCAAATCTCTGCGGCGGAGGTTCCTGATTTGGAATGTGATGCTTGTTCGTAAGATTCTGCTGCTTCGAGCCATTCATATTCTCTTTCCATTTCTTTGGCTTTTGCCTCTGGGCTAAGATCTAGAGCCATCGCGATCCCATCAAATAAGCAACAATAATACAGATAATATTAATGGATTTAGCATCTCAAGGATATAATGCTTTTGAGAATGCAGCATGCGTCTCATTTATTCGGATGGGATAATCACATCCGAGGTTGATGAAATTTCTCAGATTGATTCCTGTGCTTAGCTCGACTCTTAATATTCATGGACACTGGTGAAAGAAAAAAAGGGAATATGTTTTTGGTCTGCCTACTGTCTGTTTATGAACACCGATTAATGAACACCGAATATCGAGAGGTGATCGGTTTCTCCGTGAACGTACACGAGGTCACCAACTACCTCAACTTTCGTGGGAATATCTTCCCAACCTGATGATTCTCCGATGTAGTTGTTCACAAAGTTTACGTCTCTATCGTCTATCAGTCCGATTGGATCACAAACATCGCATCTTGGATCATATCTTAGATCACCGCTCATTGATGGGTTAGCATTACCTACAATTGAGACGTCAGTTCCATCTATCTCCCCGTTTAAGTTGACGTCCGCGCGTGCGAGATCGATCGACCGATTGGTTCTCATTAATCTCAGACTATACGGGTCAATATCGTGCGCGAGAACCTCGTCAAGACTGTACACCAGCACAACTTCTACGCCTGGATAGAAAATAGCTGTTGTTTGGATATCCCAGTATTCATATATTTGATCAGCGATCGATCGACCAATGGTGGGGTCCGCAGTTGCAAATCCACCTATCTGAACATCGTAGAAGACCAGGCGCATATTAGGATACGGATAAGCCTCAACGTGCTCCCCTGTTTTCACACCGTCTATTCCGTTGTTTATTAGAAAAGTAACAGAAACATTGCCTTTGGCTTGAACATTGACGAGACTGAATCCGTCATATCTGCCATCATCTGGGATTCCTTCGATCAGAATCCCGTCAATACTGACAGCATCGATATGCCACGTAGGATCTGGAATGATAGTGACAGTGTCCAAGCCACCCAAGTTTGCATAGGTATCAGAACTATATTTTTGTGATTTTCCAGATTTCCAAGTTAATTCTACAGAACCACTGCCCGTGACGTAAACGGTTGGATCTTTTATGGCTGCGGCATCAACAAGGATAGTCATGCCTGCAACGGCACTTAACGATAGTAGCATCAGCAATGCAATTGCTGCTATTGATTCTTTGGATAGCAGAATCTTCATTTCATTTTCTCCCTTCAATTTTTGAATAACATAACACTCGTATATATAATATAAACCATCTGGAACTTTCTTCTATTTTACTGCAAACCTAGCGCAAATAGAGCGCGCCAGTCTTCATCACGAGAGAATTACACACCAGAAAAAGGTAGTACTACTAGGTATCCAATGCCCTCAGATCCCAACATTGAGTTCGTTCTTACGCGCGCGCATGTTGACACATTTTGTATCGCGCGGGATGCTTGAGTCCTTATCGGAATAGGTCTTGCTCCTTGGGTCTTACTAGATCAGTCGCCTTTGCGTCTTCGGATTCTGGATAGTTATATCCGCGGATTATTGCCACTGGAATCCCCTCATCCGCTTGACCAATCACCAATTCAGCAGCCGAAGCAAGTTCATCAGCAATGGCTGTCCGTTTCACCCTTAAAACGTATCCGAAGAGATCCTTCTCACCTCTTCTGTCTTTGATTGGGCTTATGCCAGCGACTCCTATGGCTATGTTTATCTCGCCTTCTCGCAAGGGACGTCCATGCGTGTCCGAAACAACAACCGCAACATCGCAGTCTGTCAACCTCCTTATTTCTCGCCTGATCTCCATGGCAGAATGGTCAGGGTCCTCCGGTAGCAAAGCTACGTTCCTTTCTCCTGGAACATTTGATTTGTCAACGCCGGAATTAGCACACACAAATCCATGTTTGGTTTCTGTTATGAGCTTTCCATCACTCATGCGTCTGATGCCTTTTGATTCGCGGAGAACAGCCTCAACAAGAGCTGGATCCTTTTTGTACTGCTCAGCTATGGTTTTAGCAAATTCAGACGGCGCGACCTTATCGAGGTCTACAACTTTTCCTTCAGCACGCGAAACGACAACATGCGTAACCACGAGTATATCTCCATTTTGGATTGGAGTGCTCTGGTTTTCAGCGGCATTACAGATAAGTTCAGCTAGGTTGTCTCCTGCCTTTATAATTGGCAATCCTTCAATTCCGATTATTCGGACGACATTCAAAAGAAGCGCCTTCCCTCTTCCACCTACTGATACAGAATTGGTTTTTATTTTTTCCGAAACGTAATCATTGTTGTTGTAGTGGCAAGACCACTTATTTTTCGTAATTCGTTATAAATGAACAAGTTTAACTCTTCAATCGAGTTGGTTTCCGTTTTCACTACTATATCGTATTCTCCGTATACAGATGCAATCTCTTTTACAAACCTCAGTTTCTTTATCTTATTGACAAGTTCGTCGCGTTTAGAATGTTCTGTTCTTATAAGCGTGTAGGCGGAAACTACCATGGTATTACCTCTCTTATTGCTAAAGTAGTGGTCTGAAAGATATTAGGACATGAAAGGCTAAAACTCGTAACAAGTCTCGTTGGGTGACTATTCCGATAAGCTTTCCTTTCTCAACCACGGGTAGACGCCGTACATTGTTCTTTTGCATAACCCTTATTGCATTGATTATCGGCATGCTTCCGTTAATGGTGATTAAGGGCTTTGTCATGATATCCTTCATCTTTACCTTGGATGCATCCAAACCTTTTGCCACTACTCTTTGAAGTATGTCTCTCTCAGTTGCTATACCCACGGGGGCATCCTTGTCCGTAACCACCATGCACCCTATGGCTTTTTCACTCATAATTTTGGCTACTTCATGGACAGAACCGTCTTTGTCAATGGTTATGACGGTTTTTGTCATCACATTTTTCACTATTGAAGGCGGCTCTTTTCCTTCTATCAGGAATCTTTCCTCCTCATAGCAGACTTCGCGCCTGGAACTTCCATTACAATGAGTGTTGTGGAGCCATCTACTCCCTTTATGGTTCTTATGGTGTCAAAGATAAAGGAGTCTAACGCCTGCAATGTCTCTACTCTTACCTTGATGAGCATGTCGTATTCGCCGTAAAGTGTTTCAACAATCTTTACTTGAGTCAGCTTTTTAATACTACTCAACACGTTTCTATCCATACCCGGTTTGATTCTCAATAGAACGTAGACAGTGATCATTTCTCCCATTCTCCATCATTTTTTAAAGTTGGGAAATAATTCTGTAGCTATTATGTTAATTGATTTTCGCATATTCGGACCTATTGGTGAACCAACAACTATCTGATTGACTCCAACTTTAATAAGCGTATCAATTTTCTCTATGCAGGTTTCGGAAGTACCGCAAATCGAAAAAGCCTCAACCATGTCATTATCTACGTGGGAAAAAGCTTCTTTCCACTGACCATGCACTATAGCATCTCGAATCTTGCTTGCAAGCTCTACTGAAATTTCATGGCGGTCCAATATAATTTCTGGAGAACCAGCAACTATGTAAGCCACAACAGGAATCACGGTTTTTAATGCTTTGTCATAACTTGATGCTATCGAGAAAGATGTGTAGGCGCTAATACTCAAGTCTTCCAACTTTTTGTCCGTCTTCTCCGCACCTTCACGAACAAACTTCATGGCTTTTTCAATGTCCTTCGGATGGGAAGCGTTGATTAAGACACCATCTCCTATTTCAGCCGCTAACGCTAACATTTTTGGACCTTGTGCGCCTATGAAAACAGAAATGGGATTAGGCACCTTGAAGTTCAGTTTTGCCCCCGAAACCTTGAAGATTTTGCCCTGCATTTCCAAATTTCGTCCAGAAGCAATTTCGCGGATAATATGTACCGATTCTCGTATTGTGGCTAATGGTTTTCTCTGCTCTATGTTAACCATCTGCAAGGTGGTTTTGTCTCCAACTCCAAGTCCACAGACAACCCTGCCTGGCGCTATTTCATTAAGTGTAGCTACGCCTTGGGCAGTGACCACCGGATGGACTAGGTAGGGATTTGTGACACCCGGACCAAATTTTATTCTTTCAGTGTATGCCGAAACTATAGCCAAGGAAACATACACGTTTCTGTTGTTGAAGTGGTCGGTAATCCATAGGTAATCGAATCCGATTTTTTCCGCTTGAATTGCATAGAAGGTGGTTTTCCAGTAAAGGTCTCTGGGAACAAACTCTATTCCTAACTCAATCATACAGAATACTTCCTTTATTGCTAAAGAGTAAGATTGCTCTTTAAAAATTTTATAAAAAGAAAAAGGTAATTAGTAGTCTTGTCCTTACTCTTACAATGTTTCTTTTAGTATCACTACGATTTCTGAAAGCCCCAACTCTTCCATCAAGCTGATCGTTTTATCGGGTTCTAGAATCATAGAAGCATCAAGAAGACGGTGTAATCCAACTTCAGTGGCAAGTTGATCTCTTTGCCAATAGTAAAGAATCGTCTTTGCAAGGTCGCTTGGCATTTTGCTCGCATTTGGGGAATTTAGAGTTATGTCTATCAACTTTTCGGACGCTACATTCCACAAAGATGCCGGAATATTTCGTGCGATTTTCTCCAGAGTCATACTTAAACACCTTAAAATGGTGCCTGCTTTTATATACTGTATTATCGAAAAATAAGCTTTACTGTAATGCTTTTCGTCACAATAATGTTTCAGAAGCTACTAAAAATAGTCTATAATCGCATAGATTTTCTATAAAATGAACAAATAGTCGAAGCATTATTGACGATTGTGCTATACGGTTTTGCTTATTTTTGATGAATAAAAATACGAAAGATGTATAAATGAGATATGTAACTACCTAATTTCAGTATGATGGTGACGAAAATTGGCGTTTATTGATATGCTTGACATGAAGATTATTAAAGCGCTTCAAACAGATGCTAGAAAGCCCATAGTTAAGCTGGCCAGAGAAGTCGGAGCAAACGAAGCCACGGTCAGAAGGCGAATAGGTAAACTTTTGAAAGAGGGAATTATTGAAAGGTTCACGGTTGTTTTAGACTATCACAAACTAGGACGTGTCATAAAGGCCTTCATTGGTTTGAGGGTTCAGCCGGCAAAACTCAGAGAAATCGTTGACCATCTTTCAAAGCATCCGGACATTCAAGTGTTGTATAGAACAAGCGGAGACACAGATATCTTTGCCGAAGTTATTTTTGAAAAAATGGAAGACCTTAACGAGTTTCTGGAAGAGGAGTTAAGGCTTGAGGGAATCCTAGGAACCATTGTTACGATCGTGATAGGGCCTTACAAAAGATGCCCATGGACAGGACTCTAGAGCTTACCCCCTACTCCTTTTCTTCTTAGCTATGAACACGTTGATGTTTGGAATTTTTGACGGGTGTCTATCAAATGGAACAGCAAACATTCCCTCCAAATAGCCTTGCAAATACGGTATTGTAAGCGGACAGAATTCCGCTTTTATCTCCTTTCGAAACTTTGAAAATTTTCCCCAACCCATAATTTCAAGCTCTCTTAGCACAACAGGCCAGTTCTGCGGGTCTGTAAGATCTACATCTCGGAAAAATGGATTTGTAAGCTTCCTTTTGACGGCGCTTGCTTTTGCAGCGGTGAAAATTTCGCGGTTTGATAGTCCATGGAATAGGTCGCCGAGCATCCAGGTATCCATGAGGAGAACTCTACCTCCGCCCATGCGGTAGGTGTAAGGAAGCCAATCGTGCATTGCAAGCCTTTTATAAAACTCCAAGGCGGTGCTTAAGGCTTCTTCCTTACTTTTTATGAAACGCGATTTCTCAAGAAAAGTTAGATATCTGTAAAGATCGTCAGAGATTGTTATAACCAATTCTTTCAACGCGTTTTCCTCACTACCTTCAAATCATTCCAAAAGTTTTAAACTTAAACTTATAGGTTATTCCTTTTCTATAAGTGGTTAACCATGAGTTTCAATAAAGTGAGCTTTGAAGGTTCTTTGGCGAAGAGTGTTGTTGCCGCTGGAAAATGTTTGGGTTGCGGTGTATGCGTGGTTACTTGTCCCTTCAATTGCCTAGAGTACAAAGAAGGAAAACCCGTCCTAATAAATGAATGCAATGTCTGCGGCATCTGTGCGCAAGCTTGCCCTACATACGAGTGGTCATGGTCCGAGCTAGAGAATTTTGTGTTTGGCAGAGAGAGAAAAACTGAGGAAGAGTTCGGGGTTTATCGTCGACTCGTCGTGGCTCGAGCAATGGATGATAGAATACTGGAGACTTGTCAGGATGGAGGTGTCGTTACAGCACTTTTGTTATTCGCTTTAGAGAATGGGCTTATTGATAGTGCAGTTGTTTCTGGAATCAGTCAAGAAAAACCTCTATATCCAATTCCAAAATTGGCCATGACCCCCGAAGAGATTTTGGAATGCGCTGGAACAAGATACTCCTATTCACCTAGCATCTTAGCCTTAACTGAGGCAATCAAACAGAGAAAGACAAGCATAGCATTTGTTGGTACACCATGCCAAATTCGTGCAATCAGAAAAATGCAGATGCTTGGCTTAAAGAAGTACACCAGACCTCTGAAGTTTCTAATAGGGCTTATGTGCTCAGAATGTTTCACCTACGAGGGACTTATAGAGAAATACATCCACAGAACATTAGGTCTTAACCTGAATGCCATAAGAAAAATGAACATCAAGGGGAGAATACTGATTAGAACAAAATCTGAAGTTAAAACTATTCCTCTCGCGGAAGCAAAGCAATATGCTCAAAAAAGTTGCAGATTTTGCAAAGACTTCAGCTCTGAGCTGGCGGATATATCCGTAGGTGGTCTAGGACTAGAAGGTTGGACGTTTGTTGTCATACGTACAAATAAGGGTCAGGAGGTTTTCGAAGAGGCCGAGAAAGCCGGGGTGCTCGAAATTAGATCTGCCGAAAAAAATGAGTTCGCCCTTAGCCTGCTTGTCAAGCTTTCAAGGAAAAAACGGGAGTCAGCAGACAGGTGATTCCCTCCTCACTTAAAATCTTAGCCAGAAATTAAACGCACATATTTTGTCTAGTGGTTTTCGGATTGGTGTTTGAGTTTTCTCGTCAACATATCCCATGATAATCATGGCTTGTGGTTCGAGTTTTTTTGGTAAGCCGAGAACTCTTCTTACCGCATTTCGGCAGAAGAGAGGTGCACAAATCCAGCATGCACCAAGCCCGTGGTGATGGGCTATAAGCAACAGGTTTTGGATATATGCTGCGACGCTTTGAACAGCCATTACGTATTCGGCCTTTTGTCTTCGCGGGTCCGGGTACTTGTGCATATTCTCCATGGTTAGGCATGCCATCACAATAATGGAGCTTTTAGTGATTCTGTCCCAGCTCTCAAGTTTCACTATTCTTTCAGCTTTTTCCTTTTGAACGCCATCCTTACACATGTCGTAAAGCCATACTTTACCCATTTCGGTTGCGAGTCTCCTCTTTACTTCTTCATCATCAATTACTATGAAGCGCCATGGTTGGGCGTTGTGGGCCGAAGGCGTCCACCTCGCTAAATCCATTATGGTTAGAATGACGTCGCGTGGAACCTTAGCGGGTTTGAACCTCCTAATGCTTCTCCTAGATTTTATTAGCTGGGTTATGTCCAAGCGTAACTCCTCCTTAACGCCTTTTACCAACCTTATATTCTTAAGGTCGAGCTTAAGGGTTAGCCTTATGAGGTTAGAGTAACGCTTTACATTGGGATGGCTTATGGGACTTATATTTGCTCTTGCTGGGGGAGTTGGTGCGGCTAGACTGTTGAGGGGGCTTGTTCAAGTTATCCCGCCGGAGGACTTGGTGATTGTGGGTAACACGGGCGACGATTTTGAGGTTTACGGGCTTCACATAAGCCCAGATCTAGACATAGTTATGTACACTTTAGCTGGGATTGTGGATGAGGCGAAGGGTTGGGGTGTTTCTGGCGACACCTTCAACTGCCTTGACATGCTGGGCAAGCTCGGATTTGAAACGTGGTTCAAACTCGGCGACCGAGACCTAGCAATCCACATAGTTAGAACCAAAATTCTAGAAGAAGGCATGACACTTTCCCAAGCTACCGCCGAGCTTTGTAAGATGCTGGGAATAAAAGCCAGACTTGTACCAATGAGCAATGACCCCGTACGGACTAAAATTGTGTCGGGTAAACTGAGATTGGAGTTTCAGGAGTACTTCGTCAAGAGGGGAACAAAAGATGAGGTTACAGACGTGTTGTTTGAGGGAGCTGAGAAAGCCAAACCTGCGCCAGGGATTCTCGAGGCGATAAAGGAGGCTGAACGTGTGGTTATATGTCCTAGCAACCCAATTTTGAGCATAGCACCTATACTCTCAATTTCAATGATTAGAGACCAGTTAAGGAATACAGATGCATATGTCATAGGTGTGAGCCCGATTGTGGGTGGGAAGGCGATTAAGGGACCCGCTGATCGGATCATGACTAGCATGGGACTTGAAGCATCAGCATACGGCGTGGCTAAGTACTATGAAGACTTCCTTGACCACCTTGTTATAGACAAGGCTGACGAACACCAGAAGGACCGCATTAAGGAGTTAGGTGTGAAAGTGACTATAACCGACACCAGAATGAAAAGTCTTGAAGACTCCATTCGCCTAGCGAGAGTTGTGATGAAAGCACAATGAATCATATTTCGCGGATTTCGCATTGAAGTTTCTTAATGATTTCTTCAGCCTCTGTGGGCTCAACTTTTAATGTGTAAAGTCTCCCTGCCGTGCGAAGCTTCAATTTCACAATGTCCTTTAATCTTTTTACTGCACAGTATTCTGCACGTTCACTGATCTCAACGAATTTTTCAGAGTTAAAGATTTCTGATGGCATATGACTATCACGGTTCAGTGCTTTCTTCGTTGCATACTCATGTTTTTATCTGTTTTGGTGGGCCGGGCCGGATTTGAACCGGCGACCTTCTGCACGTCAAGCAGATGTCCTAACCATGCTAGACGACCGGCCCATCTCATGTTTTATGGATGCTACATTTCAAAATAGTTTTCGGTTCACGGCCAATTTATTTCTTCCTTAGGTTTTATGTTTTTGGATAAAGATTTAAGACATAGATAGTTAGAAATAGCTGAGAAGCCGGGATGGCAGAGCGGATAATGCGCAGGCCTTGAGACCTTGCTGGAAAGCCTGTGGTCCCGTGGGACCGCATGGGTTCGAATCCCATTCCCGGCGCCAAACCATTGTAAAAATTGTAAGAATATAGCGCCTTCTTTTTTCAAAAAGTTTATGATTCTTTAGGGAGAACCATTTGTTGTATTTTTCTAAGTGGTTAGAGGGGTACTAAGGCGTAGGCGATGATCAGAGGTGCAAACAGTGACGCTATCTGAGATATCACCGTTACCAAAGTGTTTAACGAAGGCCCAGCTGTATCTTTGAATGGGTCACCCACCGTGTCTCCAATTACCGCTGCTTTATGAGCATCTGAACCTTTACCGCCAAATTGTCCGTCTTCAATGTATTTTTTCGCGTTATCCCACATTCCACCCGAATTAGCCATCAGTATCGCAAGCATGAACCCGCTGAAAATGCTTCCAGCCAGGTACCCCGCAAGAGCCTTAATACCACAGATGAAGCCCACAGCTAAAGTAATCATAATTGACATCACGATTAGAGGAAGCAATGCCTTTAGAGCCGCCTTTGTTGCAATGTCCACGCAAGATGCATAGTCCGGTTTTACTCCCTCCTTACCCTCTCTTAGACCTGGAATTTCTCTGAACTGTCTTCTGATTTCCTCAATCATCACGGAAGAGTTTTTCGAAACAGCAAGCATACAGAGAGCTGAAAATAAACATGGAACAGTAATGCCTATGAAAACACCAAGCATAACCAATGGATCCATTAGATCAAAAACAATCAGTTCGCCCACTAGATCCTTAACTATTTGCCGATACGTCGCAAGCAACGCAAGCGCCGTCAACCCCGCAGCCCCTATCGCAAATCCTTTGGATATGGCTTTAGTGGTGTTACCGGCGGCATCAAGCTTATCAGTTATTTTGATTACTTCTTCCCCTAATCCAGACTGTTCAGCAATTCCCTTTGCATTATCACCTATAGGCCCATACGCATCACCAGCGACTATTGTTCCCACAATGGATAACATGCCAAGAGCGCTCATGCCTATCCCGTATACGCCAAATCCAGATGATATGCTTTCACAGAGGAAGTATGCCGAAGCGGATGCAATAGCTATTCCGAGAAGCGGTGGAAATACACTTACCAAACCGTACGAGAATCCTGTCAGTATAGTTATTGCTGGGCCCGTCTTTGATGACTCTGCGGTTATTCTAGCAGGCGGCCTATTTATGGACGTGTAGTAATCTGATGTGATGCCAATGATGACCCCTGCTATTAATCCAACTACAGTTGCTCCCCATATTTTGTAGTCAACTTGGAGATAGAAAGTTGTAACGAGTGTTAAGACACCGAAGAGAAAACAGGTTATGTACGTCCCTAAGTTGAGAGCTTTTCCTGGGTCACCCCTTCTACCAACTCTTACAACAGCTACACCGAGAATCGAAGCGATAATTCCTAGTCCAGCGAATATCAGCGCCAAATTGACATAAGGATTTTCCACAGGTGAAACTCCTGGCAATAGACCCACTGCCAGGAGCATTGCTGCCATTACACAAGCAACATAAGAGTCGAACAGGTCAGCTCCCATTCCTGCGACATCTCCGACGTTGTCTCCGACGTTGTCAGCTATAACAGCTGGATTTCTTGGGTCATCCTCGGGTATACTAAGTTCCACCTTACCAACAAGGTCTGCGCTTACGTCAGCAGTTTTGGTGTAGATGCCGCCGCCAGCTTTCGCAAACAAAGTCAAAGTGCTTGCCCCAATGCTGAAGCCAAGCACTATCTCTGGGTCACCAGTGAGGCCATAGACGATGCTTACTCCTAGCAAGGCCAGTCCTACAACTGATAAGCCCATTACTGCTCCGCCGCGGAATGATACTGGAAATGCTTTGTTTAAGCCATTTCTAGCTGCGTTAGCCGTTCTGACGTTAGCCTTTAGCGCAACATCCATGCCGAAGTAACCAGCCAAAGCAGAAGAAAATGAACCAAACATGTATGCCAATGCCAAACTGATGTTCTTAATCCTAGTTTCAGTGATCCAAATGGGTGCTGGAACGAAAATCAGCAACAACACAACAACGACTACAACGAAGGTTGCAAGGGTCTTGTATTCCCTCTTCAGAAAAGCATTTGCACCTTCCTGTATTGCACCAGAGATTTCTCGCATTCTTTTAGTTCCAGCTTTCTGTCTTTTAACGTAGTAATAGAGGTATATTGCAACCAAAATTGAGATCAACGCTGAGATCGGCGCTATCAACCATTCTTCCATCTTTCATCACTCTGTAGTTCTAAAGCTTAGACACCTAGTGTTATGATATTAGGAGTTGACTGTATTCACAACCCTTTTATAACTTTAATGGTTCTCGTGTTCGATGGAAAAGAATAAAAGATTCTTACTATTCAAGTAAGTAGTTCACGTCTTGAGCGAGGGGTGTGCAGTTAACGTCGAAATCATGGCACAGCATGAAAATCAATGAAGCTATGCGTGCATTAAACGCTAGGATGGATGGTTTAAGCTCAGAAGAGGCGCAGAAACGCTTACAAGAGTTTGGACCTAACGAGTTAAAGAAGGAAAAGCGAAAGTCGCCGATTAAGCTCTTCTTTGAACAGTTCACAAACATATTGATCATAATATTGTTAGTTGCCACGGTGCTTTCTTTTGCCGTAGGAGAGGCTTACGACGCAATAGTTATAATAGCGATAGTCGTGGCATGCGCAGTTCTAGGCTTCACCCAAGAGTACAAGGCGGAAAAAGCCTTAGAAGCTCTAAAAAAAATGACGGCTCCAACAGCCCTAGTTTTACGTGACGGCAGAGAACTGCAGCTTGAAACGCGTGATGTTGTGCCCGGCGACATCCTCTTATTGTACACTGGAGACAAGGTGCCCGCGGACGCCAGGCTTATCGAAGCTATGAATATGAAAACGGACGAGGCTCCATTAACAGGTGAATCCACGCCTGTAAATAAGGACGTTAAGTCTTTACCTGAAGAAACCGTTGTTTCTGATAGACGTAATACAG
>Ga0224501_10001488_pt1 | contig 18159 bp, 21 predicted proteins | sample SF_Oct11_sed_USG_4_FD_169105 | JGI IMG/M metagenome (GOLD analysis project Ga0224501, IMG submission 169105) | Sediment microbial communities from San Francisco Bay, California, United States - SF_Oct11_sed_USGS_8_1 | ecosystem: Environmental > Aquatic > Marine > Sediment | place: USA... | reverse complement strand
ATGACACCCCACCAAATAGCTGAAGCCCAAAAATTGGCCGATGCATGGAAACCCACTTCCTGGGAAGAGTTATCCATGGCTTCGGACAAGTAACATTTTTCAGAATGTTGCAGGATATTGACAGGGATTGAGGGTCGGACCATATTAATTATGGGAGGAGGCAATAGGGTCGACTCCTGTTATAGCCGATCGTTGTGAGAAGTGGTTTTAAACCGAAGGGTAGTCAGTTTCATCGGCTATAAGGTTAGAAGGGGGTTGCCTTCGAAAGAAGTGGAATTGCAGGGAAGACAACCCCCCGGGATCTTTTCCGAGTCGCGTGCGCAAAAGGAAAGGGTCCTTTTTTTATGGGCTGAACTTTTAATATTCCTTCCCTTACAGAGGGGAGGATACAGGTGGGGTGGGGTTTTTCAAAAACACTATAAAAGCAAGGTAGGGGAGTATCATAACCTCCCCTGTTTCCCCTCCTTTGTAAGGAGGGGAGCAAATTACCCCCGGCGGTTCGCCGGCCGGGCAGGGCTTGGTACAAATTTAAAATCCAGATACTTCGTCGCTGATGGCTAATCAGGAAGGCATACCTGTCGCCCTGAGCTTGTCGAAGGGTGACAGGTTTTGGTTCTGAAAAAAGGAAGGGGTCATCAACCACCCCCCGCCCCTCCTTTGGAAGGAGGGGCGCCGGGCCAGGCCCGGTGCAAATTTAAAATCCAGATACTTCGTCGCTGATGGCTACTCAGGAAGGCATACCTGTCACCCTGAGCTTGTCGAAGGGCGGCAGGTTTTGGTTTTGAAAAAAGGAAGGGGTTATCAACCACCCCCAGCCCCTCCTTTGGTAGGAGGGGAGTTAAATCACCCCAACCCCTCTTCACAAAGAGGGGCATATTGATTACAGGCCTCCCTTGCCCTTGTATTTCTGCCATTCGCCCCAGCCGGTGAGGCCGAGGCCGGTGAACAGTATCCAGGTGGGGTGCAGGACGTTTTCCGGATTGTTGAAATACAGGATCAGCATCAGCCCGACACCGGCCATGGTGATGATCAATCCCCAGTACACCTTTTCCATACCCTTCTCGAACAGGTCCGGATCCTTCAGCTGCTTGCGGAATTCGGGTTTTAATTTGTACTGAAACATATTTACTTTCCTTCGATGGCGGTAGTCACCGCCTCGTTCAAAGAGAGCATTCCATAATGCAGATAATAAAATATTCCTCCCCTTACAGAGGAGGCCTTTGCATAACTAATTAGTGGGATTAAAAACTGCAGTTTTAAGCCGTGGCCAAACTGAGGAAAAGTCATGAGAGCCCCCTCATCCTAACCTTCTCCCACCAGGGGAGAAGGAACCTTTATACTCCCTCTCCCTTGATGGGAGAGGGCTGGGGTGAGGGTGGTTTCCTATATATTACCTTTTAACTCCTTTTGCAAAGCCCTCATTCGTAAGGAGGGGAAATATTAACACGATCATAATTATCACTTAAGCAAAGCTTTCCTCGTTCAAACGGCCGGAGCGGAAACCTTCCGGGTCCACCGTCACCCTTTTAAAACCGATTTCCAGAAACCGCTTGAGTACCGGCTCGAACAGGTTTTCTTTGTAAAAGCGCGGAAGGTCTTCAGCAGGCAGTTCGATGCGTGCCGTATCGCCCAGATGCCGCACGCGCATTTGCTTGAAGCCGAGCGCGATCAAAACATCTTCCGCCTGTTCGATCATCGCCAGTTTTTCGGGAGTGACCGGTTGTTCATAGGGAATGCGTGACGACAGGCAGGGCATGGCCGGTTTGTCCCAGATGGGAAGACCCAACTGCCGCGCCAGGTCGCGCACATCCTGTTTGGTGAACTCCGCTTCGCACAGCGGACTGCGCACGTTGGCCTCGCGCGCGGAGACCAGGCCCGGCCGGTGATCCCCCAGGTCGTCGACGTTGGTGCCGTTGACGATATGTTTCAGGCCGCGTTGGTCGGCGACTTCGCGCAGTTTGGAATACAATTCCGATTTGCAGTAGTAGCACCGGTTGACCGGGTTGGCGGCGTAGTCGGGCGAGGCGACTTCTTCGGTGTCGATAAAGCAATGCTCCACGCCCAGTAGTTTCGCCAGGTCCGCCGCAGCGGCCCGTTCCCTTTGCGCCAGGCTGGCCGAGTTGCCCGTCACCGCCAGCGTTTTATCTCCGAGGACTGAATGCGCCACCGCCAGCAGAAGGGCGCTGTCGACCCCTCCGGAATAGGCGACTAAGAGGCTCTCCATTTCCCGGAGCAGTGATTTTAATGCTTCGTGTTTTTGTTGCAGAGTCATATGGAGGTTGCGTAAAAGGGGCATCGAAGGCCGCTGGCGGTCAGCCAATGGCCTCTCCTCGCTGGAGGAGTTAGCCGCCGATGGCGTGCATGGCGCGGACGGGGCGTTCGAAGCTGTCGAGGTTGATCTTGTGGCCGGGTTCCTTGGTGACCAGCGCCGCCCGGATTCTCTGTTCGATATCGTCGTTGGTAGCCCCCTCGCGGATCAGTTCCTTGAGGTTGTGCTCGTTGGTGGAGAACAGGCAGGTGCGCAGTTTGCCGTCGGCCGTCATGCGGATGCGGTTGCAGTAGTCGCAGAACGGATTGCTGACGGCGGTGATGATGCCGATTTTCCCCTTGCCGTCGGAGAACGAATATTCGCTGGCCGGGCCGATTTCCAGTGAGTTCTTGATCGGCACCAACTCGTATTTCTCTTTGATGATATCGATGATTTCGTGGCCGAACAGAACCTTGTCGCGTTCCCAGGTCTGATCGGCATCCAGCGGCATGAACTCGATGAAGCGGATTTCGAGATCCTGCTCCCGGCCCATTTCCACCAGCTTGAGGATTTCCTCTTCTGAGAAATTTTTTACCGCCACCGCGTTGATTTTGATGGATTCGAATCCGACTTTCCGGGATTCGGCGATACCGTCCAGCACCTGTTGCAGACAGTCGCGCCGGTTGACGTGGGTGAATTTATCCTTATCCAGGGCATCGAGGCTGATGTTGAGGCGCTTCAGGCCCGCTTCCCGCAAAGCCACCGCCTGATCCTTCAGGAAAAAGGCGTTGGTGGTCAGGGCGATATCCTCGATACCGTCCACCCCATCCAGCATTTTGACGAGTGCCGGCAGGTTTTTTCGGAGAAGCGGTTCGCCGCCGGTCAGCCGCAGGCGGTAGATTCCCATTTTGGACACGACCTGGGCGATTCGGGTGATTTCCTCAAAGGACAGCAATTCGCCGCGGTCCATGAACTCAACGTTGTCCGCCGGCATGCAGTATGTACAGCGGAAATTACAGCGGTCGGTGACGGAAATGCGGAGGTTGACGATCTTCCGCCCCATGCCGTCGACCAATATGGGCCGTTCCTTTTGGGTTGCTTCGCTCATAAGTCTGTTTCCCGAATGCCTGTTTATGCCGGGGAGAGGGCTCCGCCGGGGAAGAATCGTTCGTCTCAGAACCTATCGGTTTAATTTGAAGAAATTATACCCTTTTTTTTCGCGGCGATGCACCAAAATAGTGGTTTTTCCAAACCTTGTCCTTTGCGAAAACAATGGGGTAGCTATCCGATCGACCGTATTCCAAGCTCAGATATTATCTGTTTTTATTGGATTTATAGCGCAGGAGGAGCACGTTCGGAGATTATTCGATAAGGCAGGAAGTCGCCGGATCGGCCTCTCAGTCCCATTTTTATTTTAAAAAAGGTTATTGAGGAGCCTCAATGATTACTTAGCTGATCGAGTGGATGGCGATCTGCCGCAAGGCGTATCCCTGGAGGGAAATCGAAATGGCTGATAGGCTGACCGGTATAAGGGAATCCGGTCGGTTCAGGGAAATTCCCAATACGATAAAATTGCAAATCATTGAGGTGACTAGAATATACAAAGGATGGAATTCCATGTTGACCTCTTTAAGATTAGTTTTCACTGATGGAAAAGAAACTACGGCTTTAAGTGTTTTTTTACGTATCGATAGAAAGCAACTCTCTTTGCTATTTCTGGGGCCAGGCAAAGGATTACTTCATCCTCTGTCCCAAACTCCAGGGTACGCTCGCTATCTTCACCCTGTTTTTCTTTAACCTTGAATCCGGGGGCTTCCTCCAAGCTCACTTTGTGTTGCCACAGATTAAGCCTCCAATACTCCTTCTGCCTCTCTTGGATTTTATAATTTGGATCGATGGACCAACTCATCCTGCTCGAGTTGTCATCTTCATGACTCACCTCAATGGTTGCGTGGTCGTCTAAAATCGTCGCCTTGATGTACTCCGGTTCAATCGAGGCGATGAGTTCATCAAGCAGGTTGCGAAGGAGTTGGAAACGGATGACCTGGCGGGCATGCAACTCTTCGTTTTTCCTATCGTAGTCCGCCCATTTTTTGAGCTCTGTCTGAATGAGTTTTTGAATTTCGTCTTTGGGGTTCACTTCGGTATTTTTCCCTGATGATAATGTGGATAGAATATTTGGGTTCGGTAATAATCAATTCATTTTAATTTTGGTTGATTTCCCCGTTAGCGAAATCAACCAGTAGGCAATACTGAGGCACAGCACCAGCAATCCATACATCAGGATTTCCTTTGCTTTCTCAGGTGAAAGGGAAACAATCAATATTTTGCGAATCAATGTGGCGATAGCCAGCGCTACAAATGCCGCCAGGGCAGAGTGCCCTCCACGTAGATGCTTGATTTCTTCATCAATCAATTCAATTGCCGCCCATAGGATCAAGAGGCTGCCTAACGTTGTCAAAATACCTTTTTCTACAGTAGTCTGCCCTATGAATAGTAAATAAATGTCATATCCAAATAATCCAATTGCAAACAGCGCGACGATGATCAACGCACTTGCCAATAGATAATTGAAATACAGGCCGATTGTTTTTAAATAGTCCAATAATTTCTTTTCAAGGTTAGATGGGTCGGTGATTTTCATTTGTATTCAATTTTTCATTGATAAAGTTGAGTTTTAACTATTAAGTAAAAAGTAAGAAAATTGGGAAACTTTCACTAAAGCTTTGCCCTGATTTGAAAAGCGGCGGGTATTGTTATGGTCGAGTCAGGCTGCCGCGCGGTTCTTGCGATCGGTAAATTGCTTTCTGATAAAAGGAGAGGTCATGGCTGAAAGAAGACCGCTGTAATCCAGGTCAAATTTCACTTCATCTCCAACCTTTAACTTGTGGTCATTGCTGTCGAGAATAATGTGATCACTGCTCGAACCCAGAATTTCCAGTTTGTTGTCAGGTTTCAAGCCGGACATCTGGATATCCTGCCTCCCCAAAGCAACAATCGCCCTTTGGTGAATTCCTCGGCCCTGGAAATCGGGAATATTGCCAAAAGCGTCCTGGCATATCTTTCCGTAGGGGAGGGACGGCTTTTTCTTGGACTCGATCACCTCGGCAATGATTTGAAATGCGCGCGTGTGCAATCCCGGAATGGCTTTCCGGTTTACTGTTTCGCGACCTAACAGGATTGATTCACCCAGGCGAAGATTGTTGATTCGGCCAATATCTCCGGCAGATTTAAACCACTTGTAGTTCGCGGAATTTCCGCCCGAAATTATTTCCAGACGGATCTGGAATTTTTTCTCAAGGGTATCAGTCAGCTTGGATAGCTCATGCATGTTTTTATTGTCGGGTTTCACCCCTCCATAACAGGCCAGGTTGCCACCAATGCCTACGATTTTTATATGAGGTAGAGAAAGAGTTTTTTCTACAAATTGAGAAAGGTCGCAGGGAAGAACCCCTTCACGCAGATCACCCAGTTCAACCATAATGATGACTTCGTGAGATTTGTTATATGCTTTTGCGTAATGTGAAAGTTTTTTAAGAGTCTCGATCTCTGTGTTAAGGCTGATGTCGACATTAATAACAATGGATTCTGCCTGGCTTAAAGGAGTGCGTAGAAGCACAAACCGAGTGGATATCCCGGCCTTTTTCATTTTTTGAATATTTTCGATGCGGGAGTCGGCAATGAATTGAACGCCACCCTGAATCATTGCTTCGATTATGGTAGGTTCCCCCAGCACCGCTTTAGAAACCCCCATTAGGGAAATTCCTTTTTGCCCATAAAGTTCGGATAACATTCGGGCGTTTTCCCGTATTTGTGTCAGGGAGATTTCAATTCTTGGCATGGGTAGTTTCATGGACTCTTCTCAGACGGGTACCGTCTTGCTCGCCGCCAACACAGGAATGACTTCTAAGCTCATTCGCTTGATTATTTGATTCAATTCTGGGAAATGATTGCCTAAGGCTTTAACCAATTTTCGGCATCCGTGGCTCAATACATCGGTGGTCGGCAACCGAAGATTTTCCTCATAATCCACTACTATTTCTAGGGTCTGCTCGTGGGTCAGGTTTTCATGACTTAACGCAATAGCAATTACTTTAGACTGGGATATCGCTTCAATCAGTTTGATTTCACTCTCAACGCTGGGCATCTCCAAATCCGGAAAATCGCATCGGAATGTCCGGGCAGGTGGATGTTGAAGAATGATGCCATCGGGCATGCTTCCTTTCAAGATACCGAGAGAACTCATAAAAGCGGGATGGCTGACCGCGCTCTGGCCTTCAACTAAAATGATATCTGGCTTTTCATTGGTAAACGCCTGCAGGACGGCGTTTTCTATTTCACCAACCACAAACTGGTTGATTAGTGCATCGGTCGATATGCCATACTTGGCCCCCTGCATCAAACTGGTTTGGCCGGTCGCAATGAGTATCGACTTTAGACCTAGATTGTTCAGTGTTTTATTGAGTTCCACCGCAGTCGTCATTTTTCCACAGGCACAATCTGTACCTAATATAGCGATGACAGGAATATTCACTTCGGATATGCGGCCTGTAAAGACATGCAGATTTTTTAATAGCGGAGGTTTTCTGATGTCCTTAATTTGTATATTGCTCTGAGCGGCCATATGGACGAACTCGAGGTCTTCGGAGAAAAACTGATGAAGACCGTTAATTATGTCCATTCCTTTTTTCATGGCCTCCAGGATAAGAAGCCTTTCTTCGGCCGATATGTAAGTATCCAAGGGGGCCTTGCCGTATATGTAACAATCGGGAACTTCTGCCAGCTTGCTCAAAGCATCCTTTAAGTTTGTGAAAATGGGAATTCCGCTCTTTTCTTCCCCTAACTCTTCCCCTGCATCCTTGCCCGCTAACGAGCTATCAATAATCCCCACGATAGAATAGATTTCAGAGTGCCGAGCTAACGCAGAGGCGGTTTTCCCGTCCACTAGGCCAAATTGTTTTTCACAATAAACCAGGGCCGTTTTTTTTCGGTTAAGTTTGTGGATTCTTTGCGCTTCCTTTTGCCGTTTGGCATACGTAGTTTCATATTTAATCATTGTTGCCTTTCTTTGCTGAATTCGCATTCAACCTTCGCTGCGCGAGGATTGTGACAACGCGGACTCAAGTTTTTGGTAACGCTCTCGTACGGATTGGAATGGCATGCCCTCGGTACGCACATAGCGTTCGGCTCGAATGAACCAGAAGGCCAGTCCGCCGGTGTTATGGGAGGACTCCCATGAATTTCTGCCGGCCCGAACCCCCAGCGATCCTTTTCGGCCGGCTTTCCGCCAACCGCGTGATTCCATGATGATGCGCACCACCACGCCAATGGCTTGTCGTAATCGCTTGCTCCTCTGTGTATTTGCCAGAGACTGATCAATGGAGGGATGTGATTCCAACTCACGGACCACCCCAGCCAAAGGAGGCCTGTCGTGGTGTATCTCCGATTCCTCCATCCGGCGTTGCCTGTTTTCGTCATTAAAGAACTCAAGAACTGCATCGAAAGGCTGATCAGGGTCCTGGGTGATATCGGAAAACGTTCGACCTTGAAGGTCTTCAAGGAACCTCTCGCGTGTAAGGGTTACGCCTGGCATTGTGCTGGACTCCGGGTGTTGGATATTGTCGTTAATGAACAGCTAAAATTTAAAATTTCAAAATTTGAAGGTACAGATATTGTATCTATTGCTTAAGGAAATTGCAAATGCCATCTGGATCACAAATATCGAAGTGAATATAGAGGAGGAAATAGCAAGAAGGAGGTCTGTGGCTTGCAAGAATATGGCTATAGGTTAAAATTGGCGCTGGTGCCTCGTCGATGCCGAGGAATATCATTTTCTCTGAATTGATGAGACCTTTCACCCACTTCCCGCAAAACCGCCGCCTGATCCTTCAGTAAAAAGGCGTTGGTGGTCAGGGCGATATCCTTAATACCGTCCACCCCATCCAGCACTTTGACGAGCGTCGGCAGGTTTTTTCGGAGAAGCGGTTCGCCGCCGGTCAGCCGCAGGTGGTAGATTCCCATTTTGGACATGACCTGGGCGATTCGGGTGATTTCCTCAAAGGACAGTAATTTGCTGCGGTCCATGAACTCGACGTTGTCCGCCGGCATGAAGTAGGTACAGCCGAAATCACAGCGGTCATTTACCGAAATATTGAGGTTTATGAACTTTCGCCCCATGCCATCGATCAGTATGGGCCTTTCATTTTTGGGGCCTTCATTCATAAACCTGTTTTTCGAATGCCTGTTTATGCCGGGGAGAGGGCTCTGCCGGGGAAGAATCGCTCGTCTCAGATCCTATTGGATTCATTTGAAGAAATTATACTGGGTTTTTTTTCAAGGGGATGCGCCAATGCAATGGATTTTTCTTTATTATTTCCCCATATTTTGAATATGCCCAGTAGAAACCGGGATATCCAGCTTTACGTCAAAATGAAAAAATCCCGGAGGTGGACACCTCCGGGATTCATCAAACGTTTCAAGGTAGAGTTTTGCGATTTTACCAGAATTATAGATAAATCAGGACCAGGGCAACAACTCCCGACAGGAGGGCCACCCCGAATCCGACGTGAATGAAAATATTCAGCCACCGCGGCTCATTTTTATAACTCAAATATTTAAGAAAACCTTTTTTCTCTGTCATGCTTTTCATGGAGTTCCTCCTTTCTGCAGTATTTATGTATTTTGTGTCAGGCGGGGAATCCCTCCCCGCCTGAAGTTAATACATTCGTCCTCTGTTTCTCGACCCAGATTTTCCATGATCAAGCTCTTATGACCGCAGGACACTGTACCATCGATTTGGGCTGTAACTAAGCAGGGTTGTCCTCCTTTGTATCGGTATACCAGGGATAACCTGAATCTTCATCTCCGGTACGAGGATGCGATTTGAAAATTGTGACCGGTTTCGTGATCGGTTTATTGTCATTTTTGATGTCAGCAAACCAGGGGTAACCCGTATCTTTTTCGGATGGCAAAACAGTGATTTCAGAAATTTTGCCAGACTTCGAAACGGTTTGCCGGTCATTTTCCAAAAGATCGCGATACCAGGGATATCCAGTGTCCTTATCCATGGCCCAAGCGGGGGTGATGGTCAGGATGAGTAACGTTGCTGCCAAAGTTTGGATGAGTTTTGTAGTTTTCATGGTGAATCTCCCTTTTATAGCGGTTAATCAAGATTTAAATCCGTTTCAGGAAATCCGTTTAACCCTTCCTGATTTATTTACAAGTTTAGAGAACAATTATTCAATTAAGATATTTAAATCTTTTTATGTTATTATTTAATAAAATTAAACTATTGAGTGACCTATGATCTTTTTGAACTACCAGCACTTGCGCTATTTTCAGGCGGTTGCGTTGGAGGGAAGCATTGCGCGGGCATCGGAAAAACTGAATCTAGGCCCTCCAGCCATCAGTATCCAGATCAAGCAGTTGGAGGACCAGTTGGGACATGCGCTGTTTGAGCGTCGGAATCGCAAATTGGTTCTGACACAAGCAGGACAGGTAACTTTGGAGTACGCCAATCAGATATTCAGCCTGGGGGATGAATTAAAAGAAGTTTTACAGGCGGGTTCCTTTGCCAGAAAGGTTCGTTTGGAGATAGGTGTTCTGGAAAGCATCCCGAAAACAGTCATTCAACATCTGACCGATGCGGCACGGTCTTGGGAATCCTGTACGGTGACGGTACTGGAGGGAACCGGTGATTTTTTGTTTCGTGAATTGCTCTCTCACAGAATTGATCTTGCGATTTCAGACTACCAGCCGGATGTGGGTGATACGCGTCGGTTTGTCATCCGCTCCCTGGGCCGTCATCCCCTATCCGTATTCGGGACCCAAAAATACAAAGGACTCTCAAAAAACTTCCCAGAGTCTCTCCAGGGTCAGCCGTTTTTATTGCCTACCCTTCACAGTAAGCGGAGGCACGATTTGGATCATTTCTTCAGAATCAATCAATTAAATGTTTCCGTGGTGATGGAAACCCAAGACACCAGCGTTCAGAAGCTGATGGCCGTTCGGGATATGGGGCTGGTTGCCCTTCCCGATTTTGCGGGGCTTCCTCTGGTTCAGCAAAAAATATTCCTGAATTTGGGGACGCTGGAAGGCGTGTACGAGGAAATCTTTCTGGTGTCTTCCCCTCGAACGATTGCAAATCCCGTGGCAGACTTTCTCATGAAAGATTTTAATCTGGAATTTTGATTGCAGGGCAGGCCAAGCCCTTTGGATAAACAGGGTTTCCTCTGCTTGCTGGATTTCCCCTTGTAGAAATGGTGTCAAGAGAATGGATATTTTGCCTGAAAATCTCGATTTTCCCTGAATTTATAAGACCTTTCGCCGTCAGGTGGCATCTAATGAGCAATTGATATCGACCGATATTTGATTTATTATTCACCTTTCCCTTTGCGTTTTGATATAAAAGAGGCTGGAAACATTAACGTCCGGGATAAGTTCCCTGAATATAGTTGGTTAGCTGTCATCCCAACGATGTGATATAAATGTCCGTAACCGAAGAAAAATTTTCAGAAAAATTCGAAGCCGCCGCCAAAAGTCCGAAGCACCGGGGCGCCTATTACCAGGAAGAGGCCACCGAAAAGGGGATGGCCCTGGTTGAGGCCAAGTTCAAGGACATGAAGCTGTATTGGCTGGTAGATCCCGGGGAAGACCGGGTCTACAGCGCCAAGTTTTTTGCCTATGGCGGTAAAGTTTCCGTGGCCATCGGCGAAACGCTGTCCGGCATGGTTCAGAACCTGACGCTGGACGAGGCCTGTTCCCTGCTGGGAGCGGATATCGAACGGACATTGCGGGACGATCCTGACGCACCCGCCGTCCCGGAATCGAAAAAACTGGCGTTCGGCAACGTCCCGGAGCTGCTGAAACTCATAAAGGAAAACTATCCCTCAGCTAAAGCCGTGGCACTGGCGGCGGCAGGGATTAACAGAGAAGAAGGAAAGCCTGTAGGTATTAAAGAGCTGAACATGCAGGAGCAGGCCTGGATGGGGCTGAACGAGGAAGAACAGATCCAGCAGATCAACATCGTGCTGGATGCCAAAGTCCGCCCGGCTCTCATGGCCGACGGCGGTAACGTGCAGGTGCTGGAAGTGATTGATGGCGAAAAGATCATCATTCAATACCAGGGTGCCTGCGGCAGTTGCTCCACATCAATGGGCGGCACGTTGTCGTTTATCGAGCAGACCCTGCGGAGGGAGATTTACAAGGACCTCCAGGTGACGCCCAATATGGATATGACATTCTGATTCCCCCGGGGAATTGAGGAGTTTTTATAATGGCAGACGAAAACAGTTCCAAAACCGCCAGCGTAAGTCAGGTGATGGAGAAAACCGAGTACAAGTATGGCTTCAAGACAGATATCGACTCCGATACCCTGCCGAAAGGCCTGAGCGAAGACGTGGTGCGGGCCATTTCCGCGAAAAAAAATGAGCCGCAGTTCATGCTGGATTTCCGGCTCAAGGCATACCGTAAATGGCTGACCATGAAGGAACCGGCCTGGCCAAACGTGCATTACCCGAAAATCGATTTTCAGAACATCTCCTATTATTCAGCGCCAAAACCGAAGAAGAAACTGGAAAGCCTCGACGAGGTCGATCCGGAATTACTCCGCACGTTTGAGAAACTCGGTATCCCGCTGGATGAACAGAAGCGCCTGTCCAACGTCGCCGTCGACGCAGTGTTCGACAGCGTCAGTGTGGCCACCACCCACAAAAAGAAGCTCATGGAAGTGGGTATTATCTTCTGCCCCATTTCCGAGGCGTTGCAGGAGTATCCCGAACTGGTCGAAGAGTATCTGGGCACCGTTGTTCCAATCGGTGACAATTTTTACGCCGCACTCAACAGCGCTGTATTCACCGACGGGTCGTTCGTCTACATACCGCCGGACACGATTTCGCCGATGGAGCTGTCCACCTATTTCCGCATCAATACCGAAGAGACCGGTCAGTTCGAACGCACTCTGATCATATGCGCCGAGAACAGTTATGTGTCATATCTCGAAGGATGCACCGCGCCGCAGTTCGATACCAACCAACTGCACGCCGCCGTGGTGGAACTGGTGACGCTCGACAACGCCGAAATTAAGTACAGCACCGTGCAGAACTGGTACGCCGGCGATCCGGAAACGGGTAAGGGGGGTATTTACAATTTTGTCACCAAGCGCGGTAAATGCCTGGGGGATAACTCCAAGATTTCGTGGACACAGGTGGAAACCGGTTCCGCCATCACCTGGAAATATCCCAGTTGTATCCTGCAGGGCGACAACACCCAGGGCGAGTTTTACTCGGTGGCGCTGACCAATGGTCACATGCAGGCCGATACCGGCACCAAGATGATTCACATCGGGAAAAATACCAAGTCCAGCATCATCTCCAAGGGGATTTCCGCCGATCATTCCAGTAACAGTTACCGTGGTCTGGTCAAGGTGAATAAAGGCGCAGTCAATGCCCGCAACTACACGCAGTGCGACAGCATGCTGGTGGGTGATCAGTGCAGTGCCCACACCTTCCCTTATATCGAAACGGCCAACAACTCGGTTCAGTTGGAACATGAGGCGTCGACCTCGAAGATCAGCGAGGAACAGTTGTTCTATTTCGAACAGAGGGGGATTTCTCGGGAGAACGCGATTACCGCCGTTATCAACGGGTTCTGCAAGGAAGTGTTCAAGCAGTTGCCCATGGAATTTGCGGTAGAAGCCCAAAAACTGCTGACGCTCAAGCTCGAAAACAGCGTCGGCTAGCCGGTAAGAACAGAAAAAGCCTGACGAGATTGCACGATAAATTAAAACGGCAATAGGGTGGTTGCCCCATTCATGGGGCGTTTTTGTTATTGCGTGGGTCAATATCAATGCTCGATAGAACGAGCAACTACATAACTATTTATAGGTTGATTGAAATATGTCATTACTCGAAATCAAAGATTTGCATGCGGGGTTCGAAGGCACCGAAATCGTCAAGGGTGTTTCATTGACGATAAACGCCGGAGAAGTTCACGCCATCATGGGACCCAACGGGTCCGGTAAAAGCACTCTTTCGAAAGTACTGGCGGGTCACCCGTCTTACGTTGTGTCCAAGGGAAGTATCACTTACAACGGACAGGACCTGCTGGAGATGGATGCGGAAGAGCGCGCGCTGGCCGGTGTTTTTCTGGGTTTTCAATATCCGGTGGAGATACCCGGCGTCAATAACGCCGAATTTCTGCGTATGGCGTACAACGCCAAGCTGGTCAAGCAGGGGCAGGACGAGGTCGATCCCCTGGACTTCGACGAAATCCTCGATGAGAAGATGAAAATGGTCGGAATGGATAAGAAATACAAAGACCGGTTTCTAAATGAAGGTTTTTCCGGGGGCGAAAAAAAGAAAAATGAAATTTTGCAGATGGCCGTGCTCGATCCCAAACTGACCATTCTCGATGAAACCGATTCCGGTCTGGATATTGACGCGCTCAAAGTCGTGGCTCAGGGCGTCAACAAGCTGACCAATGAAAATAACGCTTTAATCATGATTACCCATTACCAGCGCCTGCTCAACTACATTGAGCCGCAATTTGTGCATGTGTTCAGCGGCGGCAAAATTGTCAAGTCCGGGGGCAAGGAACTGGCTCACGAATTGGAAGCTCAGGGTTACGACTGGGTCACCGCTCCAGCGAAATAAGAGAATATTATGTCAGGATCCGCAGTGGAAAAAACAGAATCTCAGGAAACCGCAGTGCTCGCGCTTCATAAGAAATTTTTAGGAGGAGAGCAGGCCAAGGCTCCCCTGCGATCGATAAATGAAGCGGGAATTAAGCGATTCGAGTTGTTGAAGTTTCCCCACAAGAAACACGAGATGTATACCTTCGTCAATACGCACGAACTGGCCGGCACTTCATTTGAGCTGGCGGGCGAAGGTCCGGTGGATACCGCCTGGGTGCAGAGCAGGATTTATCCGGCCTGTAAACACAGCGTGGCGGTTTTTGTGAATGGCGCATTCCAGGCCAACCTTTCGGATCTGTCCGGCCTTGGAGATTCTTTCAAAATTCAATGTCTCTCCGATGCGGTGGTAGATGATGAAATAAAGCAAACTCTGATAGACTCGCTTGAAGAAGAAAACGATGTGTTTGCCGCACTCAATAGCGCGTTTATGCATCACGGTGTATTGATCGATATTCCCGCCAAGGCCACGTTTGATGTACCTGTGCAACTGCTTTACGTTTCCACCGGCACATCCTCGGGAGCGGTGGTATCCCATCCCCGTCTGGTGGTGCGTTTGGGAGAAATGGCGGAACTCAAAGTGTTGCCGGTGTATGCCGGGACGCGTGGCAATTATTGTGTCAACGCGGTGAATGACTTCATTATCAAGGACGGCGCAGGCGTTACGTGCACCCAGGTGCAGAAGGATGACGCCGAATCCTGGCATGTTTCCAAAACGCGGGTGCAGGTTCATCGGGACGGCCGCTTATTCGCCAGGAACGCTTCGTCTGGAAATCGGTTGACGCGGCACCATTACGAAATTCATTTAAAGGAAGAAGGCGCCGAACTGCTTCTGAGTGGCGCCACCGTTCTGGTTCATCAGGAGCAGGTGCATAATTTTATTCGCATTCATCATGAAGCGCCGCACTGCACCAGCGAGCAGTTGTTTAAAAATGTCATCAACGACAAGGGGCGGTCCAGCGTCGACGGCACCGTCATTGTCAATAAAGGGGCGCAACTGACCAACTCAAATCAGTTGATCAACAATCTCATGCTGTCGGACGAGGCGCATTCGGATAACAAGCCGAACCTGATGATTTTCGCGGACGACGTTAAATGCACTCATGGGACAACGGTCGGGCAGATCGACGAGGATCAATTGTTTTATCTCAAGACCCGCGGCCTGTCCGAAGCGCTGGCCAAATCCCTGCTCACGACCAGTTTTGTGAATAGCCTGATTCAGACGATTCCGTTTCCCGACGTGGTGGCGGATCTGAATGAAATACTTTTAAAAAAATTGGAGGCGAAACATGCCTGATACCGATACCCTGACCACAGCCAAACCTCCGTTTGATGTGGATCAAATACGAGCGGAATTTCCTGTGTTGTCTCAAACAGTCCACGGCAAGCCGCTGATCTATCTCGATAATGCGGCCACCACGCAGAAACCGCGGCGCGTCATTGAGAAGGTGCGCCAATTCGACTCGGAAGAATACGGCACCGTCCGGCGCGGGTCTTACCGGTTGAGCGAACGTGCCACGCAGATGTTTGAGGACGTCCGGCACAAGGTGGCCGGATTGTTCAACGCGGCAAGCCATAAAGAAATTATTTTTACCAGCGGCACCACCCAGGCGATCAATCTGGTGGCCTACAGTTTCGGCAAGGCATTCGTGAAAGCGGGCGATGAAATCATCATCTCCAATATCGAGCACCATGCCAACACCGTGCCCTGGCAGGTGTTGTGTGAGGACCGGGGCGCACACCTCAAAGTTATTCCCGTCAATGACCGGGGCGAGCTTATTATGGAGGAATACCAGAAACTCCTGTCTCCCAAAACGCGAATCGTGTCGGTCAATCACGTATCCAATGCGCTCGGAACCGTGAATCCCATTAAGGAGATTACCCGACTGGCACACGAAGCGGGAGCCAAGGTGTTGATCGACGGAGCGCAAAGCACCCCGCACATGAAAATTGATGTGCAGGATATCGACTGCGATTTCTACACTTTCTCCGGGCACAAGATGTATGCCCCCAGCGGTATCGGCGGGCTTTACGGAAAGTATGATGTGTTGAAGGAAATGCCGCCATACGTCACCGGCGGAGACATGATCCGGCATGTGACCCTCGAAAAAACCCTGTACGCCGACCCGCCCGCCCGGTTCGAAGCGGGAACGCCGGCCATCACACAGGTGATGGGTCTCGGAGAGGCGATCGATTATCTTCAGGAAATCGGTCTTGATAAAATCGCTGAGTACGAACACGCTCTCTTGGAATACGGTACCCGGTTGTTGTCCGAAATCGACGGACTGAACATCGTCGGCACCGCCGCCCACAAAGCCAGTATCCTGTCTTTTCACATTGACGTCATCCACCCGCACGATGTGGTGACCCTTCTGGACCAGGATGGCATCGCGGTCCGGGGCGGGCATCATTGCGCGCAACCGACCATGCAGAGGTTCTGTGTGCCTGCGACCACCCGCGCATCGGCCTCGTTTTACAATAAATATGAGGAACTCGATGTGCTGGCCGCCAGCGTGCGTCGGGCCATCAAGTTGTTTTCCTGATACCTCATTGGGTTGGATATCCCTCTTTTGTCTCTTATACTGATGGAAGCGGGACTATATTATATATAGAAGGAATTTTTGTATGTCTTACGATAACGAGCTGTACCAACAGGTGATCCTGGACCACAATAAAAAGCCGAGAAATTTCCGGGAAATGCCGGAGGCCACGCATTCGTGCCACGGATTCAACCCGTTGTGCGGCGACGATTATACGGTGTATTTGAAGATCAATGCCGAGGATGTGATCGAAGACGTCAGTTTCATGGGTTCGGGTTGCGCCATTTCAAAGGCCAGTTCGTCCCTGATGACCGGATTCCTGAAGGGGAAGAAAGTCGACGAGACCAAAATGGTGTTTGGCGAGTTTCACAAGATGGTTCTGGGGGAAATGGACCCGGACCAACAGGAGCATCACCTCGGCAAACTGGCTCTGTTTAAAGGAATTCGAGAATTTCCTTCGCGCATCAAGTGCGCCAGCCTGTCCTGGCACTCGATGATCGGCGCCCTGGAAAAGGACGAGACTATCACGACCGAGTAAGTTGGTTTGCCCGCCGTTCCCGGTTGTGTAAGCTTTGCCCATCGAGGGCAAGGAGGTGGGTCATGACATTCACGGCTCAAATCGTACTGGATGAGAATACCCGGCCCGGTGACCTGTTCATTCCCCTTGAAAAAGGTTCGCTGATCTGCACCGCCTGCGGTCACCGTTGCCAACTGCGCCCCGGACAGAGGGGCGTCTGCAAGGTCCGCTTCAATGATGAAAACGGCGTATTAAAAGTTCCTTTCAACTACGCCGCCGGCGTCAACAACGATCCCATCGAAAAAAAACCGTTTTTCCATGTTTTGCCCGGAACCCAGGCGATGAGTTTCGGCATGCTGGGATGCGATTTCAGATGCTCCTATTGCCAGAACTGGTTCACTTCACAGGCCCTGCGCGACGACGCCTCCTCGCTTCATTTTGAATCCATTACCGCCAAGGAAATTTGCGATCTGGCCGATCAGTATGGTTCCAAAACCGTGGTCTCCACCTATAACGAACCGTTGATTACATCTGAATGGGCGGTGGAAGTTTTCAAGGAAGCAAAAGAAAGAGGACTGGTCACCGGATACGTTTCTAACGGGCACGGCACGCCGGAAGTGCTGGAGTACGTGAAGCCCTGGCTGGATTTGTTCAAAATCGACCTTAAATGTTTCGATAAGAAAAAGTATTCGAAATTGGGCGGCAAATTTGAGGAAGTGCTGGAAACCATTCGACGGGTGTATGCGATGGGATTCTGGACGGAAATTGTGACCCTGGTGGTTCCCGGTTACAATGATTCCGATGAAGAGTTGACGCAGATGGCCGAATTTGTCGCTTCCGTCTCGCAAGGTATTCCCTGGCATGTGACGGCGTTTCACCCGCTCTATAAAATGACCGACCGGGGAAGCACACCGATCGACACCCTCCTCCGCGCCCGCAAGATTGGATTGAAGGCCGGACTCAAATTCGTTTATTCCGGCAATCGGCCCGGCGAGGTGGGCGATACTGAAAATACGAACTGCCCGCAATGCGGCAAGACATTGATCGAACGCTACGGGTATCAGATTCTCGCCAACCATATCGAAAACGGAGCCTGCCCCGATTGCCGGGAACCCATCCCTGGTAAATGGTCCGTAAGTTAAATTTCATCCATTGATTCGTTGAA
>Ga0224501_10001487_pt1 | contig 18165 bp, 19 predicted proteins | sample SF_Oct11_sed_USG_4_FD_169105 | JGI IMG/M metagenome (GOLD analysis project Ga0224501, IMG submission 169105) | Sediment microbial communities from San Francisco Bay, California, United States - SF_Oct11_sed_USGS_8_1 | ecosystem: Environmental > Aquatic > Marine > Sediment | place: USA... | reverse complement strand
CTTGACCCACCAACTACGCCGCCACAACCTATGTCGGGAAAATCGGGATCGAGAAGAGTTATGAGTCACTACTGCACGGCGAGGTAGGTTATCAGCAGGTAGAGACCAACGCACGCGGGCGGGTACTGCGTACGCTGGAACGTATCTCGCCGACCCCTGGACAGAATCTTCACCTCAATATTGATACGCGACTCCAGCAGGTCGTTCATCACGCCTTCGGCAATGAGCGCGGTGCACTGGTGGCGATTGAACCCAGGACGGGGGCCGTACTCAGCCTGGTCAGTGTCCCAAGCTACGACCCTAACCTCTTTGTCAACGGCATACCACTTCGCACCTATCAGGAACTTCGTGACAACCGCGATCAGCCGCTCTTCAATCGCGCCCTGCAAGGTCAGTATCCACCCGGTTCCACCACCAAACCCTTCGTCGGTCTGGCCGGGCTGGAACTGAACCAGGTCACCACCCTGGACGCCATCACCTGTAAGGGGTGGTACAGCCTGAAGAATGATGACCACCGCTATCGCGACTGGAAAAAACTCGGCCACGGCACCATTGGTCTCAGCCGTGCCATTACCGAGTCGTGTGACGTCTATTTTTACGACCTCTCGCTCAAGCTCGGTATTGATCGCATCTCCAGCTATATGGCGCAATTTGGATTTGGTCAGCGAACCGGGATCGATACGGGCGGTGAGGCACAGGGGCTACTGCCAAGTCGAGAGTGGAAACGTCGAGTACGTAAAGAGCCCTGGTTCCCTGGCGAGACGTTGATCACCGGTATCGGCCAGGGCTTTAATCTCGCCACCCCAGTACAACTGAGCAGCGCGACGGCGACCCTGGCGATGCGTGGCAAGCATATGCGCCCCATAGTGGTTCGCGAGATAGAGGACCCGCAGAATCATCGCCGTCACCCGATTCCGCCCGTAGAGATCGATCAAGTACCGGTGGTCAACGAGGGGAACTGGTGGCGCATAGAGCGGGCCATGAGTCAGGTCATTCATGCCGACAACGGTACCGCCCGGCGTCTGCGCGAGGGCATTCAGTACAAGATGGCCGGGAAAAGTGGCACGGCCCAGGTCTTCTCGATTGCCCAGGATGCGGAGTACGACGCCGATGAGATCACCAAACGGCTACGCGACCACGCCCTCTTTGTTGCCTTTGCCCCGCTCAATGATCCACAGATAGCCGTTGCACTGATCGTCGAAAACGGCGGCAGTGGCGGAGCTGTCGCAGGTCCTATTGCCCGTCGAATTATCGATCAACACCTGCTTGGCGGAACTGCTCCGGAGGGGGTAACACATGCTACTCAGTGATGTCTCGTCCAGCCACGGGCTGTTCCGCCGTCTGCACCTTGACCCTCCCCTGTTGATGGGACTGGTGATTCTAGCTGCGGTGGGGCTAGTGGTCCTCTACAGCGCCGCCAACCAGAGTGAGGCGATGTTATGGCGCCAGATCACACGCCTCGGCGTCTCCTTTGGGGTGATGTTAATTCTGGCACAGATCTCCCCCGACACCCTGATGCGCTGGACCCACTGGATCTTTGCCGCTGGGCTGATCATGCTGATCTCGGTACTGGTCTTCGGTGACACCGGCAAAGGGGCACAGCGCTGGCTCAGTCTTGGTTCGATACGCTTTCAGCCCTCCGAGCTGATGAAACTGGCGGTACCAATGATGGTCGCCTGGTACCTGGCAGAGAAACCCCTCCCACCCCGATTTGGTCATCTCGTTATTGCCATTCTCATCGCCGTTGTGCCAACACTGCTGATCGCAAAACAACCAGACCTGGGCACCGCGCTACTGATCGCCACATCCGGCTTCTTTGTTCTAGTATTTGCCGGTATGCAGTGGCGCATCATCGCCATGGCCTCTGTACTGGCGGTACCTGCCGCGTGGGTGTTGTGGAATTTTGGTATGCGCGAGTATCAACAACAACGGGTACTCACCTTTCTCAACCCGGAGAGCGACCCACTCGGTTCCGGCTACCACATCATTCAGTCGAAGATCGCCATCGGCTCTGGGGGGACTTACGGCAAGGGGTGGCTCAACGGTACCCAGTCACACCTGGAGTTCCTGCCAGAACGCCACACCGACTTTATCTTTGCCGTATTCAGTGAGGAGTTCGGTTTTATCGGTGTGCTCCTCCTGATATCACTCTATCTGTTTATCATCCTGCGCGGCCTCTATATCGCGGCCCAGGCACAGGATTCGTTCTGCCGCCTGCTCGCTGGGGCGCTTACCATGACCTTCCTTATCTACCTCTTCGTCAACATCGGCATGGTTAGTGGCCTGCTGCCGGTGGTGGGGGTACCGCTTCCTCTGATCAGCTATGGAGGCAGCTCAATGGTGACCCTGATGGCTTCATTCGGTATCCTCATGTCGATCCATACACATCGCAAACTGCTCAAGGAGTAACAGCTTGTCCAAAACCCCCTCTCCCCTGCTTCTTCTCACCGCGCTGCTCATCTTCAGTTCGGGCGCGTTGGCACAAAACGTATTCGACAAATTTGATGACAGCCACAGGCTGATCGACGAGATGGTGACTGAACACGATTTTAAGCGGCGCGATCTCGAAAAACTTTTCCGCCAGGTGGAATACCAGCCCTCGATAATCGAGACCATTACCCGCCCGGCCGAAGGCAAACCATGGTATGAGTACCGCCCCATCTTTCTCACCGAGCAACGAATTAAGGGTGGTGTAAAATTCTGGGCTGAAAACGAGGCGCTACTTGCTCGCGCAGAGAAAGAGTATGGCGTTCCGGCCCACATTATCGTTGCCATCGTCGGCGTCGAAACCCTGTATGGAAGACACAAGGGACGCCACAAGGTGATCGAGGCACTAAGCACTCTGGGCTTTGGTTACCCGGAACGTAGCACTTTCTTTCGTGGCCAGATTAAGGAGTTTCTGCTGATGGCACGTGAAGAGCGGCGTGATCCGCTGGAGTTTCTTGGTTCCTATGCCGGTGCAATGGGGATGCCGCAGTTCATCCCCAGCAGCTTTCGCCACTACGCCGTTGACTTTGATGGCGACGGTCGCCGTGATCTTTGGGATAACACAGCGGATATCATCGGCAGTGTGGCCAACTACTTCCATCAGCACAAATGGCGTCATGGCGAACCTGTCACCAGCCGTGCCACCCTCAATGGTACTGCCGCCGAACCGTTTGCCTCCCGAGGGGTCAAACCCGGTGTCCCCCTCGCTGAATTACAGCGTGCAGGGGTCGAAACACAACAACCGCTTGTAGAGCAGGAGGCAAATCTGTTGGTATTACAGAGCGCTGAAGAAGAGCAGGAGTACTGGGTAACGCTACATAATTTCTATGTTATTACTCGATACAACAGAAGCCCCCTCTACGCGATGGCAGTCAACCAGCTAAGTGAGGCGATCCGCACCTCGCGCGCAGCGGAGTTACGCAAGACGGCACGTAAAACAGAATAGAAAGATAATGGTGAAATTTCATACAGTCGATCACCGACTTCTACTTATCACACTATTCAGCGTAGTAGTGAGTGGCTGTAGCTTTTCGCCGCGTGATTCCGGCCCGAAGCAGCCGATGGATTTTTCACATCTTGGGGATGCAACCCCAAAACATGAGAAGCGTACCCGCGCCGGTAATCCACCTACCTATGTGGTACTCGGCAAACGTTACTACGTGATGGAGGAGAGTACCGGCTTTGTTGAGCGAGGCATCGCCTCCTGGTATGGCAAGAAATTTCATGGCCGCAAAACCTCCAACGGCGAAACCTACAACATGTACGCCATGACCGCCGCCCACAAAACACTGCCGATACCCAGCTATCTGCAGGTTACCAATCTGGATAACGGCAAGAGTGTAGTGGTGCGGGTAAATGACCGAGGCCCTTTTCACGAGGGCCGTATTGTCGACCTCTCCTATGCCGCGGCCAGCAAACTGGGAATAGCCCAGAATGGAACCGGTAGAGTAGAGATTCGCGCCATTGAGCCTGGTGAGGGCAAGGATAAAACCACCATTACCGCTACAGCGCCAACACAAAAACCGGCACCAACGCCCCTCCCCTCAAGCACCCCTGAGCCAAATAGCAATCAGCTCTTTCTTCAGCTTGGCTCTTTCATCAGTCAGTACAACGCCGAATCCCTGCGCGCTCAGCTGGCACTGAATAACGTAACTGGCGCCGAAGTACAACGCATTGAGATTGATCGAAAAAATATCTATCGGGTTCGCATTGGTCCCATCACCTCAATTGAAGAGGCAGACAGCCTCGCCACCCGTATTAGTGACCTTGGCATGGGCGTTCCCAGCATCATCATCGACTAACCGCGCTACAATTCCCGCCGTCAAAACGGTAGAATGGCCCGATGGATCTCAGCACTACAGCGCAAAACAACGACTTTTCAGGTATGAACTTACTCAAATTCACCCTCTTTACACTGCTCCTCGGCCTCGTCTCTGCCACCTTCGCCGCCCCTTCAACCATCCCCTCTGCCCCAAAACTGGCTGCCACGGGTTATGTATTGATGGATTATCAGAGTGGACAGATCCTCGCCGAGCACAACGGCAAACAGCGTCTTGAACCCGCCAGTCTCACCAAGATGATGACCGCCTATGTCATTTTTCACGAACTCAAATCGGGCCATATCTCCCTTAGTGACAGGGTACTGGTGAGTGAAAAGGCGTGGCGTATGACCGGCTCACGCATGTTCATCGAGGTGGGCAGTGAGGTCTCGGTCGAACAACTGCTTAAGGGGATGATCATCCAGTCCGGTAACGACGCAAGTGTTGCACTGGCCGAGTACGTAGCGGGTAGTGAGGAGAACTTCGTCCCATTGATGAATACTCAGGCCGAGCAGCTGAAACTCGAGGGGAGTCGCTTCGCCAACAGCACCGGCCTGTCACACCCGGAGCACTACACTACCGCTTACGATATGGCCCTGCTGGCGATGGCAATCATTCGCGACTTTCCTGAGTATTACAGCTGGTACTCCGAAAAGAGCTATAAGTACAACAACATTGAACAGAATAACCGTAACCTGTTGCTGACGCGCGATGAGAGCGTTGATGGTCTTAAGACCGGCCATACCGATGCCGCCGGTTATTGCCTCGTCGCCTCGGCAAAACGCAAGGATATGCGTCTTATCTCGGTCATTATGGGGACCAAAAGTGAAAAGGCGCGGGCCTCAGAGAGTCTCAAACTGATCAATTATGGTTTCCGCTTCTTCGAAACCCACCTCCTCTACAGCGCCGCCCAGCAACTCAAACAGATGCGGATCTGGAAAGGGGAGCGCGAATCTCTCGATCTCGGGCTATCCGAAGAGCTCTACGTCACCGTGCCGCGTGGTCAATACAAAAACCTGAGTGCTACTACTAACATTGATCGCACTATCATCGCCCCTGTCACCCTTGGCCAGCCGTTCGGACAGGTCAACATCCGCCTGGGTGATGAGGTACTGGTTGAACGCCCGTTGGTGGCACTGCAGAGTGTTGCCGAGGGGGGATTGGTACAACTGGTCAAAGACAACGTATTGCTGATGTTTGAGTAGACCGGCGCCTGATGAGTGACAAGAAAGAGACGCTGCTGGAGTTTCCCTGCCAGTTTCCGATCAAGGCGATGGGCAGGAACAGTGACGGCTTCGAGGCAACGATAATCACCCTGGTTCGCAAACACTGCCCCGATCTACACGAGGGTGCCGTCGTCTGCCGTGACTCCAGCGGGGGTAAATACCTCTCGGTCACCGTTACCATAACCGCCACCAGTCGTGAACAGCTCGACAGGATCTACATGGAGCTGACCGCCTGTGAAGAGGTATTGATGGCGCTCTGAGTCAGCGCCTGCGCCTTATCCACAACCATTCCGGGGCACTCTCCATGCCTGGTGGTACCTCAAGAATAACCTCAAACAAATCCAGCGCTAACGTAGCACTCCAGCTCTTGACCAACTCCGCCTCATCCCTTCCCCCGGGGTGGCCGGTGTAGGCCAGTAACGAGATCACGCCACCGGGCGCGAGCAGCCCCAACGCCGCCTGTAGCGCCGCCAGGGTGGTCGATGCGCTGGTGGTACGCCCCTTATCCCCCCCCGGCAGATAGCCCAGATTGAACATCACCGCCCTGACTCGTCCCTGCACCGATGCAGGCACCACAAATCGCATCGTCTCGTGTCCGGCGTGGTAGAGGGAGACAGGGCCCGTCTCCCCCGCCTGCTCCAGCCTTTGCCAGGCGCTGTCGAGCGCCTGCTGCTGGATATCAAAGCCATAGACCTTTCCCCCCGCCCCCACACACCTGGCAAGAAAGAGCGTATCGTGACCATTGCCGACGGTGGCATCGATGGCGATATCACCCGGCTGCAGAAGTCTGGCGAGTAGTTGGTGCACCTGCTGTACCAGAGAGAATCTAGCCATCACCACCCCACACAAAGCGGTGAATATCCGCCGTCTGCGGCAGTGCGCGGCCCTGCAGCAGGTGATCGACAAAACGCGCCACATGCCACGGGATCAACAGCGAGCCTTTGGAACCAAAGCCGTTGCAGATCATCAACTGCGGCTGTTGGGGGTGGGCACCGACAAAGGGGTGTCGATCACTGGTGGTAGGGCGTACCCCCGCCTGTTGCGCCACCACCTCAAACTCCGGGGCTGGCGAGAGAAAGGTGGTCAGGGCGGCGAGTAGCATCTCACGCGCCTCGCCGCTCGGTGACTCATCCAGCTGCTGATGGTCGTAGCTTGCCCCGGCACGGTAGAGCCCGTTACCACGTGGCATCAACCAGCGACCCGAGTTGATGATCAGATCCGGTAACGGTGCATCACTGCGCAGGGTGAGAAACTCCCCCTTAGCGGGCTGGAAGGGGAGCCAGCCGAACCAGGGGTTCTCACGGGCACGGTACCCCTCACAGAAGATAACGCCACAGGCCTCAATCTCACGCCACGCCACGCCGGTACCGGTCAGTCTCAGCTCATCATAGTGAAAATCTCCCTGCAGATAGCCCCCCTGTCCCTCCAGCCAGTCACGCAGGCCATGTAACACCGGCATCGTCCTCAGATAGGCGGTCTGCCGTTGCCATCCGCCACCGTGGCTTGCCACAAGCGGCGCGGGCAGCGCATCGGCCTCAACTATCTCGCCAAGATAGGGGTGGTAACCCGTCTCTTCTCGACGCCGCTGCCACTGTTCACGCTCCTGCTCGGAGTGAAACAGCCGCAGCATCGGCTTATCGAGCAGCAGCTCCTCCCCCAGCAGTTGCCCCAGCTCGCGGTAACATGCGCGCGCCTCGGGCAGATAGTGATCCACCCCCACCGTCTTTGCCAGCCGCTTACCCGTCACCGGGTTGATCAACCCGGCGGCGACGATGGAGGAGGAGTTGCGATAGCCGTTATCAACGACCACGACCCGGCAACCGCGCTGCATCAGACGCCACGCCAGTAGAGAGCCGGCCAGTCCCTGGCCAATGATGAGGTAGTCGAGCTGTGCCATTAGAGAAAGAGGGTCAGTACCCCGGTGTAGCTGTAGAGCCGTCCATTATAGAACTCACCATTGGCGAAAAAACCGGCGAGGGGGAAATCACCCAGCTGTTCGGCGATCAGCTGTAACTCACCACTCTGCTCGCCAAATTGCCTCCGTCCACGCCCGACACAGGAGATGTAGATCCCCCCGCGTATCGTTCGCCCGTTCAACTGCTGCTTCAGGCGTTGCAGCATCGCTACCATGTCATCACGTGCCGCATTACCGTCACGACGACAGAAGCGGAGTCGCTGGTGAGACTCCATCAGATCCCCCACCGCGATTGCCCCCCCCTCCCAGTCGAGCCCCATCAGGTTGCGCACCATATAGTCATCGTCACTGCCGGGCTCGGTCTGCAGACCGATAAAGATGTAGTTGCCAAGACGCTGCGGCTCACGCCACAACACCTCACCGACACTCTCACGCAACACATCAAGGGCCGGTCGACCACTCAGTCGGGAGACCATATTCTGCTGTGCCGCATCTACCGAAAAGTGGTCACTGATGGGGGTACAGCCCTGGGAGTGTGCACTGAGGATGGTCTGCCGCTCGCTGAACAGCACCCCTGAGATCCCCTGCGCCGCGACACCATTATGAATGTGCCGATAGCGCCCCAGACTGGAGCTAAGCCCGCCATTTAGCGACATTTGAGGGGCGTACCGCCTGACCTCATCGGCAAAAGCACCACAGGCCATATATGTGGGAACCGCATGGATCAGTCCGACACCCTGCGGGTGCTCTTCACACCACTGCCGCACCGCTTCGGGTAACGCCACACCAAGGTCATCACGGCTTGAGAGGGTGCAGAAGTGGGGGCGTTCAATATCGGTTAGCAGCAGGGCGATCGCAGGGCCGTCGTAATACTCCACCCCCGCACCACAAATCCCATCGCCACAACAACCCAGCCACTCAACACCGGGGGTCTGGCTACGTAGCTGTTCGAGAAGCCCGGGCAGGCTTTTCAACGTGGCAGTGGTGACATAGATAAAACCGAGTGTCGTCTCAGGGGGTATCTGTCCGAGTTGTTCCAGACAGCATGCCAACGCACTCTCCGCCTCATCCGCTGCTGCATGGGCTGCCCAGAACTGTTGCACCAACTCCCCCCTCATATATTCCTGCGCTAACGCATCGCTTAGTTTACATCAGCCCATCTGGCTATCCGAGGGCGTTTATATGGGTAAAAAATGTGTCATACTTCACACCGATACCGGTAGTAATAGACATACACTGAAGGAGATTCTGATTCAGGGCCGAGTGATGGATGAAAATGAAATAAAAATCAATGCCAGCTTCCACTTTCAGTCCCGTCTAAAGGGGGAGTTGCTGGTCGAGCTATTTAACGACATATACATCAATGTCATAGACCGCCCATTGCAGCGCACTCGCCAGTTCAGGCTCGAAGTCGCCACCCTGAATCCCGAGGCAAAGCACCATTTGAAGCTCCCCTACCACTGGCTTATCGCCGCCCTGATCACTGCCGCCGTTACCGCCTTTATGTTTCACTCCCTGTTCAGTGCCGACCCCATACAAGTCGCCCTGCCAGGTGCCCTGGGTGGAACCGCCATCTGCATCGCCTTTTTCGCCATGTTCATAATCGGCATCGAACGACGCTGGGTGATAGAAACACGCAACGCACTCTATCCACTGATTGTGATCCCATACCTTGGTAGTCAGAAAAAAGAGGCCAAGCTCTTCATTACTGAACTGCAGCAAGCCATTGAGTTTAACGTACAGAGCAAGCGCTACAGCAATGAGGATCTCTTCGCCGGTGAGATGCGCATGCTGCGACGCCTGGCAAAGAACAAGGTGTTAAGCGAGACACTCTACGAGCGGGCGAAAGCACATATGATGAGGGCCCACGGCTCGGTTACATCGGCCTAATCGGGACAGGCAATCCCTGTTCCACCCAGCCCACAATAACCGCCAGGATTCTTTGCCAGATACTGCTGGTGATATGCCTCTGCATAGTAGAATTCAGGGGCCTCAATGATCTCGGTGGTAATCGTCCCCATCCCCGCTCGTAACAGTGCCGGCTGGTACTGCTCCTTCATCGCTTCGGCCTGCTGCTGCTGCGGCTCACCGTAGAAGTAGATCCCGGAGCGATATTGGGTGCCCGTATCGTTACCCTGACGCATCCCCTGTGTTGGATTGTGACCCTCCCAGAAGTTGCACAGCAATTGCCGGTAACTGATCTGCTGCGGGTCAAAGATCACCCGCACCACCTCATTATGACCCGTCATGCCACTGCAGACCTCATCATAATTCGGATTGGGTGTGTAACCGGCGGCATAACCCACCATCGTCGTGTAGACACCCGGAAGTTGCCAGAATTTACGCTCCGCACCCCAGAAGCAACCCATACCAAACATAGCTATCTGCATACCTTCGGGATAAGGGGGTGTAAGGCGATGACCCGAGACAACGTGGAATTCCGGTACGGGCATCAGCTCATCCCTCCCCGGTAGCGACTCTTCAGCAGCGGGCAGGGTAAGCTTGTTATTAATGGCAAACACAGTCTCTATACTGTACTCAGGTCACCGGCATCATCAGGCTCATCAGCTGATCGGAGGTCTTCCGCAGGTTAATGCTGATGTGACGGGCGATACCCCTGAGAATACTGGCCGCAATGCGTGGGTAGTGCTGCAGTATCTCCTCAAAATCGCTCCGTTTGAGAACCACAATCGTCGTCAACAGTGCTGCCTTGACTGTGGCAGAGCGCACCAGGCCATCTACCAGCGCCATCTCACCCACCGACTGCCCATCACCGATAGTGGCGATCTTTACCAGCTTACCATCGCTGGTCGCCTTTAATACCTCCAGCTCTCCGCTAAGCACCAGACACATCGACTCGGCTGCGCTCCCCTGTTTAAAGATCACCTGACCGACATTCGCCTCGGTTATCTTCAGGTATTTTTTAACGATATCGAGCTCCTGCGGAATCAGATCCTTAAAGATATTATGCGTTTGCAGAAATAGTGTTGGTATCTCTTCCATCGATAGATGCTCCCGGCTATATAGCCTACATGACAGCCACTATTATACTTCATGCTCGTAGTTCTGCCCTGCACTCTGTCGCAATTCATAAAAATAACAGATATCACCAACCAGGCCACGTAGCAGCCCCATCGCCTCCCTGCGCCCCGCAAGACTGAGAAGTGAAGCCAGTTCATGCCAGGGACGACGCTGTAATACCTTGGATACCAGCATAGAGTGTTGCAACTTTGTCATCCCCATCTCGCCTCGCGATAGTGCGAATAGCACCACCTCACTCACCCCTAACAGGCAGTTACCATAGTCACGATGGGTGTTGGCAAAGGCGCTGGCATCCTGCCAGCTCTCATCATCCGGCACAGGTATATCACAACTCAGTAACAGCCGTACGACCAGTTCACTCTCCAGCTGAGAGAGGGGCTCGGTCAGTAGCACCGGCAGCTGTCGAGTAAATCTTCTACGGGCCTGGGTAAAGAGTTCATCTCCCGCGCGTGAAAGTGGCCGCATCACCATCACTGCATGGGCGCCACTGCTGGCCTCACGTTTCAGACCAGCCCTTATTGGAAAACACCCCACACGTTGCCAGAAATCGAGCAGTTGGGGTTCTGCACCAAAACTGGCCCCAAAGTAATCGACCCCGCCCTTCTCGGCGCGCTCAACAAGGGCCGTGATCAGCTGCCGGCCCAGACCCTGTCCCTGTAATGCCGGATGGATAACGATACGCATTACCCTGGCCGCCTGGAGTTCAGCGGCCCCCAGAAGTGCCTCATGATTAAGCAACGACTGAGGCATCAGATTACCGCGCAGGCGACGCTCACCAGCAGCTATCTGCCCAGCCAGTTCCGTTTCAATGCCCCCCTCACGCGCCACCATCGCACATCCAACAACCATCTTGTCGTGTTTCAGCAGGGTAATCTCAATATTGGGACCATCTAGCAGATTAAGAAGATCCATCGGTGAGGTGCGGTAGTGGGCCAGCACCAGAAGCGCAAAAATTTGTGACAGTAACGCCTCATCGTCTGCCAGCCGATCTCGGTCAATCGTCTCAATACGATAAGCAGTGGTGGAAATATGATTGAGCGTCTCATCAGCGACAGGCTCCGCATCCAGTATCAGGGCACGAAACACCAGACGCTCCAGTGGATCACCCTCTGCCCAGCGGACAGGCTCACTCATCCGTAACCTGCGCCAGCCTGGTGTCACCTCATCCAGTATCTTGCGAAAACGCAGCTCGAAACCGCGGCCACTCCCCTCATACCCATGTACCGTAGTGGCAAAGGCGATACGTGAATATTTACGCAGTAGTGGTTCCAATAGAGAGATCGGGAGTGCCGCCGCCTCATCGACAAGTAACATGTCACAGTGAATATTTTCATGGACGAGCCTGTCTGGTGGCTCAAAGTGCAGTTCTGCCCCCGGCAACTGCCGAATGGCGTGTAGAAAAACCTGGTCGACCGCCGAACGGCGTGGAGCAGTGATGATGATGCGACTCAACCCATCCTTTAGTAATCGAGCCGCTGCCAATCCTAATGCCGCCGACTTTCCCCTTCCTCGATCAGAGATCAGAACCAGCGGTCGATTACGGTGTCCCCGTGCCACCCTGCACAGCGCATCCACCGCCGCACGTTGATCGGCGGTGGCGCACTCACCACGTTCGGGAGAGAGCGCACCGGGGAAAATATCGGGAAGTGGCGGCAGGGGATGACCCTGCTCGATAATCTGACACCCCTCCGACTCTTGTAACACCCGCACCAGGCGATGCAGATAACGACTGCTCACCTGCTCCGCTGAGTAGGGATAGACTGCAATACGCTCACGTTGCGGATCAGGATAGTCGGGCCACTCATCAAGTGGCGGGGTCAGTAACAGCAACAGCCCCCCTGCACGGATGGTACCGGCTACCGCACCAAAGGCGTCTGGGTCAAAACCGGCGCGGGCGTCATATACCACCCCCGGCCACTCACCGCCCAGCAGGCTGCATGCTCTGTCCGGGGCTATCTCTCCATCCCCTTCACCGATCCAGCACCACTCTCCTGTCAGGGTTGCCGTCACCGTTGCGGCAACACCGCGCACCCAGGCGGTCTCGCCCGCGAGTACCCAGAGATGACGGGGAGGTAAGGTTACGGTTGTCACTGTCTCATCACTTAGCGGTGCACCTCAATACCGCGTTACGACTTCCGAAGGAGGGCATCTTATCTTCGCACGAAAGACCGGCAAAAGAATATCCCTCTCTCGCAACATCTATCACCACAGTCATCCGTCGTTCTGTCTCTTTTGTGCTGCACGGGAGGAGATATTATTCATCACCTCTTCACCAAATCTCACCAGCACCATACCGCTAAATTTATCATCACGATAAACCTCGACCCGATAGAGGGTACCATTGCGGTCGATGGAGAAACGTTTACGAATCTCACCGCGCCGAATAGATTGTGCGGCCTCGTTGCTCAGTCCTGTTCGTGTCCAGCCGATAACATTCACGCGATACCCTTCAGGTGGATGAACACTAAACGCCTCACCCACCGTCGCAATCGTACCAAAAGGCACCTCGCGTCGCTCACCATCAATCTCCATCTCGACTCTGGTAAGACTGTCGTCATACTCCATAAACTGTGGCTTTAATAACGTCATTCTGCGATTTCCGTAACTCACACGTACCCGATCACCATTCGGCACCAGTGCCAGCAACGGATTACTGGAGAGATAACGGATATTATCTTCACGCTGTAACGGAAAATAGTTGATAGTATGACGCGCGCTAGCCACATCAAAGTGAATCCGCTCTTCGAAAAGTGAGAGGCGCAGATCACTATCTATCTGCTCCTTGATCGCCAACGGTTCAAGCTTGAAATCTCGCTCTAATCTCACGCCAATCTCGGCAAGGAAACTCTCCATTAAATGGAGATGGTAGTAAACCCGTTCCCTGGTCGGCAGACTCTTACTCGCCTCCAGCCCTATCGCCGGCTTACCGTTACGAATAGCAAAGTAGGTGAGGGTCTTCTCCATCTCCTCATCACCCTCGGCAGTACGGGTGTTACGCACATGGTAGCGATGCTCCTGATGTAAAAGCCGGGCATTCACCTTCTCTGCCACCGCTCGTGCATAAACACCTACCTTTGAAAAAGGTGAACTACCCAGCTCCTCCTGATCAATGATCACACTCTGACCCCAACGATTAGGGTTGCGCATTTTGTCGATATATTTCTCACGATAAAACCCACTGCCATCATGTAAGTTCAAAATAAAATCGATATCAGGGGATCTAATCAGGGTCTTAATCCGTTCCACTGCCGCATAGTCGGGGTCATCCTCCCCAAGCGCGGCAAATTTACGATTCATATCACCGTTCACACCTCGTGAGCGTCGGATGATACTCTCAAAGTTGAGATTGGGTACCACCCATAGATTACCGCTACTTACCCGATAGTCGGTGACCAGCAGCGAGGCGGCGTGAAAGCCACCGGGTTCATCCCCCTGAATCCCACCTACCACCAGCACCGTTGGTCCAGGCTTACCAGACTCCAGCTTGTGCAGAGAGAACTCCAGTGGACTCTTAGCCTGAACCCCAGTCGCAACAAACAGGGCAGTAATGAACAGCCACCTCATGCCGACACCACCTTGATATGCCACGGCTCATAGCGCACGCCGAGAAGATTATCCTCCGGATAACGCATGGTGATATAACCTAAATCCTGCAGCCGCCTGAAGACATCACTGGAAGCAAACTCAGGGCTAAAGTTACGCTCGGCCCAACCACGCTGCCCCACATCAAAATCACCGATACCGTGGAAGGAGTAACCGGGTGGTGCGAGTGAGCGAGAGGCGAGCGAAAGGTTGCCTCCAAAGGCGACCGTCTTTGAGAGAAATAGATGCATCTGTTTGACCACCCCGCGCACCCCAGAGGTGAGCTCAACCTCACTACCCAGTGCCCTGCTGATCTTCATATAGGCGCTCAGTGCCTCACCCTTAAACAGATACTGACTGGAACCCGACTGACGCTGAAGCGCGCTACGGTCAATACAATCAGTCAACTTACCTAGTGTTTTGGTCCCGTGAAAACCGTAACTACTGGCATCGACGTAGAAGAGCTGCTCCAGTAACGCCTCTTCTTCCTTGCTGAAATGCCCTATAGCAGAATAATTTCGTCCATAGGCCCGCATCTCATCGACTCCAAGCAGGGCAAAATTCCCGTGCCCCACTGTTTTTTGCAGTCGCTCCAGACGCTGCTGCACCGTACGCAGTAGTGGCAACTGCTGCTCCCCGATATGAATATCATCACCATAGTGCTGGTCAGGGTAGCGATTGCGCAACAGTTGATCCTTTACACCCAAATCCTCACCTGCTATCACAACCTCAGAGTGACTCTGCGATTTGCAACCCTGCAATAGTAGTCCAGCAACGGCTAAGCTCTGTAGAAACTCTCTTCTGTACATAACAATCTAACCGGCCACTCAAACATATTCTTAGTGCTATCAGTTTACCTTCGCCCCGCTATGACCGAAAGCAGTAACACCATTCAAATCAACCTGCATGATATTACTAAATCACAAGATTCCAAAAAACTTATTGATTATGGTTGTATCCTGTTTTTTATGTATGATTGAACCAAGTGCACTATGGTTCTAAATAGATGCCAGCACAATCTGCCGTCCTTAGTACATAAGGAGAGAAATCATGTCCTGCAATAAATTCATGAGAATCTGTCTTTCTCTCATCACTCTACACCTTGCTTTCATCTTTTCAGGCAGTAGTGCCGCTGCGGAGTTACAGGCCAACGACCTTGCAAACGACCTTCGCATGCTCTCTCAGCGCATACTCATCTCCTACTCACAACTTGAACAGGGGGTGGAGTATATCGATGCAGGAAAACATCTACAGGAGAGCATTACTGAATATGATCAAACGCTATCTCAGTTAGGGGCAAACGATAACAGCGAAGATGCCCAGCAGGCACTGGCGGAGCTTCGCGAGGCATGGGGTAAATTCCGCCGTATCAGTATGACCCCTCCCACCCCGCAAAATAGCCAGACCCTGTTCGGCCTTGGTGAGCAGTTACAGAGCATGGCATATGAACTTTTCGAAATCTATGAGGATGATGCCGGAGAGGAACACGGAGTGGCCATGGATGAGATTGGACAGATAAAATTCCTCGCCCACCGCATCTCTATGCTCTATACCTATAAGGTTCGTGGCTTCAATACCGACGATTCACTACTTGCCATAACCTTTAAGGATCTGGAAAAGAGCGTAACCGCGTTGCGTAAACACAAGAAGAATAGCGACCATGTCAACAAACAACTGGATGAGACCAGGCAGTCCCTCGCCCTGCTACAGCGCAGTATCTCAATCAGCAACACCGATCTCTCCTTTACCGTAGGGATGACGACAGGTCGTATTATCGATACCGCGGAAAAGCTCACCGAATTCTATATGGAAAAACAGGAAGCGCCTGCTCAGAACTAGCTGAGAACATCTGCCCGTAGCAGGCTAATGGGCCTCTGTTCCTGATGTGGAGTCGAGTGACTGCAGCGGCCTGTCTGATGCCTCCACTGGTGTGATATCGGGCTTGTTGCGTGCGGCACAGGCATCGATAAGGCAACAGCCGCCAAGCGGCAGGAACAATAGCAGTATCACGAACGTTTTCATCTTCTCCTCCCTGGACCATTTATCGCTTAGGAAAATAGCCCCACCAGCTTTTCTCCCGGCTCTTCGGCACGCATGAAGGCCTCGCCGACGAGGAAGGCGTTGACCTTGTTGTCGCGCATCAGCTTCACATCCTCCGGGGTGTGGATCCCCGACTCGGTGACAACGATGCGGTCGTCCGGTATCTGCCCCAGCATCCGCAGGGTGGTATCGAGGCTTACCTCGAAGGTCCGCAGGTTGCGGTTGTTGATCCCCACCAGTGTTTGATTAAGGGGCAGCGAACGGTGCAACTCCTCCTCATCGTGTACCTCGATCAACACGTCCATGCCGAGGGAGTTGGCCAGCTCGGCCAAGGATCGCATCTGCTCATCCTCCAGGCAGGCGGCGATGAGTAAAATACAGTCAGCACCGATCACCCGTGCTTCATAGACCTGGTAGGGGTCGATGATGAAATCCTTGCGAATCACCGGCAGCGTGCATGCGGCGCGCGCCTGTTTAAGATACTCATCACCGCCCTGAAAAAAGTCGATATCGGTCAGCACAGACAAACAGGCCGCCCCGCCCTTCTCATAGCTTTTGGCGATCTGCTCGGGAATAAAATTCTCTCGCATCACCCCCTTCGAGGGTGAGGCCTTCTTGATCTCGGCGATCACACCGGCCTGACCGGCGGCGATCTTCGCCCGAATCGCCTCGACAAAACCTCGCGGCGGCGAGGCGCCATCAAGCTGCACCTTGAGCTCATCAATGCTCACCTTGCTTGAACGCTCGGCGATCTCCTCGACCTTGCGGGCGACGATCTTCTTCAGGATGTCGGGGGTATCACTCATCTATCTATCTCAGAAACTGTTGGAAAGTGCGGCCAGCGCGGCAAGCTTTTCGGCACCGGCCCCGGAGGCGATCACCTGCTGCGCCCGCTTGACCCCCCCGGCCAGCGACTCGGCCAGCCCCGCCGCATAGATCGCTGCACCGGCATTCAGGGCGACGATGTCTGAGGCGGGGCCTACCTCGCCGTTGAGTACCGACTTCACTACCGCCAACGAGGCCTCGGCCCCATCCACCGCGAGGGCGGAGATGGCGGTACGCTGCATGCCGAAGTCCTCGGGCTGGATGGTGTAGGTATCGACCTTACCGTTCTTCAGCTCGGCGACGAAGGTGGGGGCGCCGATGCTGATCTCATCCATGCCATCCTCGGAGTGGACCACCAGCACGTGGTCGCTGCCGAGCTTATTTAGAACATTCGCCAGCGGCTCGACCATCTCCCTGGCGAAGACACCGAGCACCTGGTTGGGAGCACCGGCGGGGTTGGTGAGCGGGCCGAGAACATTAAAGATGGTGCGCACCCCCATCTCCTTGCGCGGGCCGATGGCGTGCTTCATCGCGCTGTGGTGGGCGGGGGCGAACATAAAGCCGACACCGACCTGTTGCACGCACTTGCCTACCTGCTCGGGGGTGATGTTGAGGTTCACCCCGGCCGCCTCCAGCACGTCGGCGCTGCCCGACTTGGAGGAGATGGAGCGGTTGCCGTGCTTGGCAACGGTTCCCCCCGCCGCCGCAACAACAAAAGCGGAGGTGGTGGAGATATTAAAGGTGGAGGCGGCATCACCACCGGTGCCGCAGGTATCGACCACATGGTCGCCTGCCACCTTCACCCCGGAGGCCAGTTCACGCATCACCCCGGCGGCGGCGGCGATCTCATCCACCGTCTCACCCTTCATCCGCAGGCCGATGAGGAAGCCACCGATCTGCGCCGGGGTCGCCTCACCGGTCATGATGGCGCGCATCACCTGCTGCATCTCATCCGCGCTCAGGTCGCGCCGCTCGGTCACCGCCTTGATGGCGCCCTGCATATCCATAGTCACTCCCCACTCACTTTGATTCAGACTGTTAAGGGGCTCAATTCTCCCTATCCCCCCTCGCAGGGTCAAGGCGCATACCCCACCACAACAGCAACGCAGCACCACTGAGTATCAGCATTGTCACCGCCAGGGCGGTGATGGAGCCCGCTACCCACGGTACAACCAGCCCCACCACCAGCGCCGTTAACCCCATCTGGCTAAAGCTTTGCAGGGCCGAG